>WBZR01000016.1_pt1 | contig 282344 bp, 254 predicted proteins | sample 5204231 | NCBI WGS metagenome assembly WBZR01 (sample SAMN12412403, study PRJNA552823) | activated sludge metagenome | isolation source: activated sludge from anammox sidestream of wastewater treatment plant... | place: USA: Virginia | collected 2017-08 | reverse complement strand
TGGATTGAAACGCACTCCCAGCCGACCTTAATCTGTAGGGGATGGTCGCGCCCCGCGCGGGGCGCGTGGATTGAAACAATCAAAAACTGGTTGAAAGATAAATTGGGAGGTCGTCGCGCCCCGCGCGGGGCGCGTGGATTGAAACGCCGAACAGGGGCTCGCCGAATATCGCTACGGCGTCGCGCCCCGCGCGGGGCGCGTGGATTGAAACTGCCTTTCAGCCGGCCACGGACAATAGCATTCCGGTCGCGCCCCGCGCGGGGCGCGTGGATTGAAACACATTGAGAGTTACGTAGGTGTTGTTGCTTGTGCGTCGCGCCCCGCGCGGGGCGCGTGGATTGAAACATCGTGCCAGAAGCTCAGTCCCTCGGTATTCGTGTCGCGCCCCGCGCGGGGCGCGTGGATTGAAACACAGCAAGCGGATTCGACAGCGAGATTGTCAGCGGGTCGCGCCCCGCGCGGGGCGCGTGGATTGAAACAACCCGCCGGTGCCAAGCAGAATCGTCCCGGCCCGTCGCGCCCCGCGCGGGGCGCGTGGATTGAAACACTGACCGCCACGCGGCCGGGGCGGGGGCGGTGACGTGGGATTGGGAATTATTTTTCCAGTGTTTTGTTGGGTTTTCCCTGGAGGGATGGGGTTTGAGGAAATCTGTTCTGTATTCTGGGGCAGGATATGGATATTGCGGTTTATTTTGAGACGAAGCGCGCGGGGACGCGGGTGGGGAGGAAGGAAGGGCCGGACAATCTCGGGATTGACTGGGGCGGGCCGGTGATGGAGGGGCGGGAGAGCGTGGAGGGGGCGCTGCGGCGGAGCCGGGCGCGGGCGGAGCGGGAGGGGAGCGGGGCGATCCCGCAGACGCTGCTGGAGGCGCTCGAGCGGCGGCCGGAGTTGCGGCTGGCGGTGGCGGCGGCGATCGAGGAAGATGAGCAGGGAACGCGTTAGGTGGGCGCTGAATGCGGCGTTGTTCGCGCGGGAGGCGCTGGAGTTTCCGCTGGATGCGGCGCAGGAGCGGCTGCTCGAACGGTCGCCGCGGCGGGTGGTGCTGAATTGCACGAGGCAGTGGGGGAAGTCGACGGTGACGGCGGCAAAGGCGGTGCACCACGCGTATTTTCATGAGGGAAGTCTGACGCTGGTGATGAGTCCGAGTTTGCGGCAATCGGGGGAATTCGTGCGGAAAGCGGGGGAGTTTCTGGGGAAACTGGGGATCCGGCGGCGGGGCGATGGGGACAACGGGACGTCGTTATTGCTGCCGAACGGGAGCCGGATTGTGGGCTTGCCGGGGAACGAGGCGACGGTGCGGGGATTCTCGAAGGTGGGGCTGCTGATTCTGGACGAAGCGGCGCGGGTGGGGGACGCGCTGTACCATGCGCTGCGGCCGGCGCAGGCGGTGGCGGACGGGTCGCTGTGGCTGATGAGCACACCGAACGGGAAGCGGGGATTTTTTTACGAGGTATGGGCGCACGGGAGCGCGGAGTGGGAGCGGGTGGCGGCTCCGGCGACGGAGTGTCCGCGGATTCCGCGGGGATTTCTGGAGGAGCAGCGGGCGACGATGGGGGAGCGGTGGTTCCGGCAGGAGTACCTGTGTGAGTTCGCGGAGGCCGAGGACCAGGTGTTTTCCGAAGAAACGATTGCGCGGGCGGTTTCCGACGATGTGGCTCCGCTAAAGGTGTGGTGATGACGGCAGACACGCTCGAGTGGAGGCGGTTTTTCGTGGGGCTGGATCTGGGGAAGGCGCACGATTATACGGCGGTGGCGGTGGTGGAGCAGGCGAGCTACCAGGTGGGGGAGCGGAGCGCGGTGGATTACCAGAGGCGAACGGAGGTGCGGTACGCGGTGCGGCTGCTGGAGCGGCTGCCGCTCGAGACGGCCTATCCGGACGTGGTACGGCGGGTGGGGCGGATTCTGCGGTGCGTGCAGGCGGAGGGCTGGTGCACGCTGGTGGTGGATGCGACGGGGGTGGGGGCACCGGTGGTGGATCTGCTGCGGAGGGGCGGATTGGGGTGCGGGATGACGGCGGTGACGATCACGGGCGGGGAGCGGGCGACAGCAGTTCCGGGCGGGTGGCATGTGCCGAAGAAGGACCTGGTGGCGGGGCTGGCGGTGATGCTGGAGGAGGGGAGGCTGCGGGTGGCGGGGGGGATGCGGTGGGTGAAGGAGTTTGAAGAAGAGCTGAGGAACATGCGGGTGAAGGTGACTGGGCGGGGGAAGGAGCAGTACGGGGCGTGGGGGGAAGGGCAGCATGACGACCTGGTGGTGGCGGCGGCGCTGGCATGCTGGAAGGCGGCTAGGGAGAAGAGTATCGGGATGGGGAGGGAGCGGCTGGTGTGAGGGGGTGGAGGGTGCCGGGATGAGGGGGCGGGGCAGGCTGGAGGGCGTGCGCCACTCATTATACTGCCGGCCTAGTATACTGACTATAGAGTCATCAGATGGCTTTTGCCGGCAAAACCAAACAGGAAGTTCTTTCCGCATTCCGCACCTCGGAGATTCTGGAGGCGGCTCGCAAGGTATTCGCGGAAAAAGGGTTCAGCGAAGCCACGGTGGATGAGATTGCGGAGGCGGCGGGGCTGGCGAAGGGGACGCTTTACTTGTATTTTCCCTCGAAAAAAGAGATTTACCTGGCGGCGCTGAAGAACGGGGTGGTGGAGTTGGCGGAGGCGACGCGGAAGAATATGGAAGCGGCCGGGGGGACCCGGGGGAAGGTACATGCGTTTATTCAGACGCGACTGGAGCATGTGGAGCGGAACCGCGATTTTTTCAAGATCTACCATGCGGAGTTCGGGAACCTGACGCACCCGCTATCGGTAGACGAATCATTCCGGAAACTATACCGTCAACAATTGGAAGCGCTGGAGGCGATTCTGGAGAAGGCCGCGGAAGGCGGGGAGATGCGGAAGGCTCCGGCGGGGGCGATTGCATCGGCATTGTATGAGATGACGCGGGGTCTGATGCTGCGAAGGCTGCTGGGGTGGTCGGGGACGACGGTGGAGGAGGACGTGGAAACATTGAACGAATTCGTATGGCGCGGGATCGGAAATTCATGAGGGCGCGGCGGTGGATGGGGGCGTTCGGGGCGCTGTGGGTGGGGAGCGCGTGCCTGGGGCAGGTGGGGATTCCCGGTTTTGCGAACCGTTCGCGGGCGGAGAGCGTGGAGAGCGAGGCGGCTCCGGGGGGGATGGAGACGGCGGCGCAGAATCCGTTTGCGGGGTCGGTTCCGAGGGGGACGGCGAGTGGAGAGGAACTGCCGTTGTCGCTCGGGGAGGCGATTGAGAGGGGGTTGAAGGCGAACTTGGGGCTGGTGTTGACGGACCAGGGGGCGGCTTCGGCGCGGGGGGCGCGGAGGGTGAGTTTGAGCCGGCTGCTGCCGGTGGTGAGCATTCAGGGTTCGGAAGCGTCGGAGCAATTGAACCTGGCGGCATTCGGGTTGAAACCGGCTCCGGGGACGCCGTCGGTGGTGGGACCTTTCGGCATTTTCGATTTTCGGGGGGTGGTGTCGCAGACGATTTTGAATTTGCGGAATGTGGACACAACGCGGGCGAGCACGGAGAACGCGCGGGCGGCGGAGTTTCAGGTGAAAGACGCGCGGGACGCGGTGACGCTGGTGGTGGCGGCGTTGTATTTGCAGGCGCAGGCGGGGGCGAGCCGGATAGAGGCGGTGAAGGCGCAGGTGGCGGGATCGCAGGCGCTGTATAAGCAGGCGGTGGATTTCAAGAAGGCGGGGACGGTGCCGGCGATTGACGTATTGCGGGCGCAGGTGGAGTTGCAGGCGCAGCAGCAGCGGCTGATTGCGGCGCGGAACGGGTATGAGAAGCAGAAGCTGCAACTGGGGCGGGCGATCGGGCTGCCGGACGGGCAGGCGATGCGGCTGACGGACGCGATGCCGGACACGCTGGCGGAGGCTCCCCCGTTCGAGGAAGCGCTGCGGCAGGCGTACGCGGGGCGGATGGATTACCAGAGCCTGGCGGCGAAGGTGAAGGCGGCGGAGTGGGCAAAGAAGGCGGCGTCGGCGGGGCGGTATCCGACGGTGGATTTCAATGGGGATTATGGCGTGATCGGGCCGAGCGTGGTGAATTCGCACGGAGTGTATACGGCTTCGGTGGGGGTGAAGATACCGGTGTTCGAGGGGAGGCGGGTGCAAGGGGAGGTGGAGCAGGCGGCGGCGGCGCTCGAGCGGGAGAAGGCGCAGCTGGAGGATTTGCGGGGGCGGATTGCGTATGAGATCCGGGCGGCGATGCTGGATGTGAAGGCGGCGGCGGACCAGGTGGCGGTGAGCAAGAGTTCGGTGGAGCTGGCGAAGGAGCAGGAGACGCAGGCGCGGGACCGGTTCGCGGCGGGGGTGACGAACAATCTGGAAGTGGTGCAGGCGCAGGAAGCGCTGGCCGGGGCGAACGAGAATTACATTTCGAGCCTGCTCGGGTACAACATAGCGAAGGCGTCGCTGGCGCGAGCGATCGGCGGGGTGGAGACGAAGATTCGAGCGCTGTTATTGGGGAGCAAGTAAATGGAAGCTGTTGTGGAAACGCGGGAAGAGAAGAGGCAGGAACCGGCGGAGAAGAAGGGGCGGGGGAAGGCGTGGCTGATCTTCGGGCTGTTCGTGCTGGTGCTGGGGGTGGGGGCGGCGGCGTACCTGCACTTCACGGCGGGGCGCGAAACGACGGACGATGCGCAGATTGACGGACATATTCATCCGGTGAGTCCGCGGGTGACGGGGACGGTGGTGAAGCTGCTGGTGAGGGACAATCAGCGGGTGAAGGCGGGCGATGTACTGCTGGTGGTTGATCCGCAGCCCTACCAGGTGGCGGTGGACCGCGCGAAGGCGGATGTGGCGGAAGCGGAAGCGACGCGGCACGCGAATCACACGGAGGTGCCGATTGTGAGGACGACGACATCGAGCCAGTTATCGGGCGCGATGGCGGGGGTGGCGGAAGCGAAGGCGGGTGTGGCCTCGGCGGGGAAGCAGGTGGACGCGGCGGAGGCGAAGCTGGCGACGGGGGCGGCGCTGGTGCGGGAAGCGAAGGCGAATGCCGATAAGGCGGCGCGGGACCTGGAGCGGATGCAGAAGCTGGTGGAGAAGGAAGAGATTTCGCGGCAGCAGTTCGACGCGGCGACGGCGGCGGCGGCGGCATCGAGGGCGCAGTGGGAAGCGGCGAAGGCGCAGGAGCGCGAGGCGGAGGAAGGAGTACGGGTGGCGCGGAGCATACTGGAGCAGCAGAGGGCACGGGTGGCGCGGGCGGAGGCGGATGCGCGGGCGGCGGAGAGCGCGCCGCAGCAGGTGGCGGCGACGAGGGCGAGGGCGGAATCGGCGTCGGCGAGGGTGTTGCAGATGAAGGCGGCGCTCGAGCGGGCGGAGTTGGATTTGGGGCACACGGTGGTGAAGGCTGCGGTGGACGGGGTGATCAGCCAGCGGAACGTGGAGTTGGGGCAGGTGGTGCAGGCGGGGCAGCCGCTGCTGGCGGTGGTGGATTTGGACAATGTGTGGGTGACGGCGAACTACAAAGAGAACCAACTGGAGAACATGCGGCCGGGGCAGAAGGCGGTGGTTTCGGTGGACGCTTATGGCGGGCGGACGTACCGGGGCCATGTAGACAGCATTGCGGCGGGGACGGGGGCGAGGTTCAGCCTGCTGCCGCCGGAGAATGCGACGGGGAATTTCGTGAAGGTGGTGCAGCGGATTCCGGTGAAGATCCTGATTGAGAAGGGGCAGGACGCGGAGCAGGTGCTGCGGCCGGGGATGTCGGTGGAGCCGACGGTGTACACGAAGTAGGCGTTATGTACCGGGTGCTGACAGTGGGGCGGGAATTCGGGAGCGGGGGAGCGAGCATCGCGAAGCTGGCGGCGGAGCGGCTGGGGTGGAAGCTGCTGGACAACGCGCTGGTGATGCAGATTGCGGCGGCGGCGCAGGTGGAGCCGGAGCTGGCGCGGCGGTTTGATGAACAGGTGGATAGCTGGGTGCACCGGGTGAGCCGGCTGGCGTTGTGGCAAGGGGGGTTTGAAGGGGTGGCGGCTCCGGGGGCGAACGTGTTTGACGCGCAGACGCAGGCGTCGCTGGCGGCGAGCCTGATCCGGGAGGCGCACCAGCAGGGGGAGTGCGTGGTGGTGGGGAGAGCGGGACAGTGCGTTCTGCAAGGCGAGGCGGATGCGTTCCACGTGTTCGTGTATGCGCCGTGGGAGCAGAAGGTGGCGCGGGTGAAGAAGCGTGTGGGGGAGAGGGTGGACGCGGCGGAACTGATCCGGGCGACGGACCGGATGAGGAATGAGTATGTGCGGCTGAATTACGGGTGCAACTGGAAGGAGCCGCACATGTACCACCTGATGGTGAGTTCGTGCATCGGGGAAGAGGCGGCGGCGGCGGCGATTCTGGCGGCGATGCAGGGGTTGGGGCGATGAGGGAGACGCCGCGGCAGGTGAATCCGTGGCTGGTGGCGATCGCGGTGATGTTCGGCACGTTCATGGAGGTGCTGGACACGACGGTGGTGAACGTGTCGCTGCCGCATATTGCGGGGAGCCTTTCGGCGACGATTGACGAGGCGACATGGGCGCTGACGTCGTATCTGGTGGCGAACGCGATCATACTGCCGATTACGGGGTGGCTGGCGAATTATTTCGGACGCAAACGTCTGTTGATGATGTCGGTGACGGGATTCACGCTGGCGTCGTTTTTCTGCGGTTTTGCGGTGTCGCTACCGATGTTGATTGTGTTCCGGGTGATTCAAGGGGCGGCGGGAGGGGCGCTGCAGCCGCTGTCGCAGGCGGTGCTGCTGGAGGCGTTTCCGCCGGAGAAGCGCGGGCAGGCGATGGGGTTCTGGGGGCTGGGGATTGTGGTGGCTCCGATTCTGGGTCCGGTGCTGGGGGGATGGCTGACGGACACGTATAGCTGGCGGTGGGTGTTTTACATCAACATTCCGGTGGGGATTGCGTCGATTATGATGACGCGGATGTTTATATTCGACCCGCCGTATATCCGGAGGGGGACGGGGGGAGTGGATTACTGGGGGATCGGGATGCTGGCGGTGGGGATCGGGTCGCTGCAAATCCTGCTGGACAAGGGGCAGCAGGAGGACTGGTTCGCATCGCGGATGATTGTGGGGCTGCTGGTGGCGTCGGCGCTGGCGCTGACGGCGTTCGTGATTCATGAGATGAGCACGGCGGGGCCGGTGGTGAATTTGCGGGTGTTTCGCGACCGGACGTACGCGACGGGGACATTTCTGATGACGGTGCTGGGATTCGTGTTGTACGGGAGCCTGGTGCTGCTGCCGATTTGGATGCAGACGCTGCTGGGATATCCGGCGGTGGTGGCGGGGATTGCGCTGGCTCCGCGGGGATTGGGGAGTTTTCTGGCGATGCCGATAGTGGGGAGCCTGTTGAGCAGGCTGGATCCGCGGAAGTTCCTGGCGCTGGGGCTGGTGGTGGCGGCGGCGACGCTGGTGCAACTGGGGCGGCTCGATTTGAACGCTGGGTATTGGGATTTCTTCTGGCCGCAGTTCGTGCAGGGGATATCGCTGGCGCTGCTGTTCGTGCCGCTGACGACGGTATCGATGGGGCTGATACCGAAGGAGCAGATGGGGAATGCGACGAGCATTTTCAACCTGCTGCGGAATACTGGGGGGAGCGTGGGGATTGCGACGGTGACGACGCTGGTATCGCGCTACAGCCAGGCGCACATCAACACGCTGGTGGGGCATGTGACGCCGTACGACGGGGTGAGCCGGGGGATGCTGGAGGGGTTGACGCAAGGGATGATGGCGCAGGGTTCGGCTCCGGCGGTGGCGGCGAAGCAGGGGTATGCGGCGCTGTACGGGATGGTGCTGCGGCAGGCGACGATTCTGTCCTTTTTGGATGTATTCTGGCTACTGGGGCTGATTTTTCTGGGGCTGGCTCCGCTGGTGATGCTGATGCGACGCCCGGCGAAGGGCGGGGGTAGCGTGGCGGCGCACTGAGCGGGAGGCAACCCGGAGCGCGAACCGCATCCGGCGTGAGGGAAGGTGCACGATGGACGTGAGGAGCGGACGATGAAACAGCCTCGGATCACGCGGCGCGATTGCGCGAAGGGAATGATGGCGGCCGCTGCGGGGCAGCGAGCGGCGGCGGCAACCAGGCGGTACGAGCTCGGCAACGAGGGACTCGAGGTGTCGCTAGTTCTGGACGGCGGGAAAGTCGTCCAAAAAACAATTTCCAACCGGCTGACGGGCGGCCGTTTCGAATTGCCGGGTGACGAATTTCAACTGGAGTTCGATTCGGGCAGGATTCTATCGGCGAAGGATCTGTCGGCTGATGCGGCCGCGAGCAGGGGAGATTTGGATCTGCGGTATACCGGGTCGAGGGAGGATCCGGAGGTGCGGGTACGTTACGAATTGCCGCAAGGCAAGAGGTACCTGCGCAAACAGATTTCGCTGCGGTGGAGCGGCGAACGGCTCGGCCTGCTGCGCGCCGATTTGGACAACTGGAGCGGCGTCAAAGGCAACTGGGCCTCCATGCACGCCGACCGGCTGCGGTATGGCAGCCATCCGATATTTTGCGATACGTTGTGGGCCGGGGTTGAATTTCCGGCGGCATTTAACGAGTATGGCCGGGAAGGGTTCGTGCTGAGGAGCCGGCCGGGCGGCATCGCCATCGGGGGGGAATGGGTGGAATTGCATTCGACCGCCGCAGGCGCAGCCGAGCCGGGGCGGGTTTACGAGGCATTTCTCGAATATATTGAGGATATACGACTGGCACCGCCCCGGCTGGTGGCATGTTACAACTCCTGGTGGACGCTTCCTAAGGTGGTCAGGCAATCCGATAACCTCGCCTTGATTGAGGACCTGAAGGCGAAGATGTACGACCGGTTCGGCGTCTTCTTCGATATTGTGACGACCGATATGGGGTGGAGCAATCCGCGAACCATCTGGCAGATTGACCGCTCCATTCTGCCGCAGGGATTCGACGATATCCGGGCAATCGTGGAGCCGGCCGGCGCCAAGCTGGGTTTGTGGATGTCACCGAGCGAGGTGTATCCGCCAGTGTGCGATTACCCATACCTCGAAAAGCAAGGCTACGTGGTGTTGTGGAACAATCGTGACCGCCGCGGGGAGAAACGGTTCGCGGTATCGTTGGCCGATCCGAAATACCGGAACGAGGTGAAGTCGCAGCTTCGCAAGCTGATTCGTGAAAACGGCCTGGGACACATCAAGTACGACGGTTTCGTCGCGGAAGAGCCGCAGGCGCACGACGGGCTATTGCCGGGGAAAGATTCGGTGGAGCCGCTGGCGGCCTATTCGCTGGAATTGTTGAAGGCGTCCAAGCAGGAGGATCCGAACCTGGTCACCGAGCCGACTTATATGAACTCGCTGGCCAATTACATCAGCCCGTGGATTCTGAAGTACTCGGACAGCGTGTGGGGCAACTCGGGAGGGGACTGCCCGCGGGGCATCGGCCCGGCGCCGGATTATCGGGAATCGCATACGACCGCGCGGGAGTACTTTATTTTTTCGTCCCAGCGCGAGTTCTGGCTTCCTCAGAATGCGGTCCACTACTTCGATATCGTGCATTGCGACGAGGGGACCGGCTTCGCGAACCATGCAGCCATGGCCTTCGGGCGCGGGCGGTTCTTCCTCTCGACCTATCTCAATCCAAAATTCATGGACGCAGACGACTGGCGCATCTATGCGGGATTGCTTCAGTGGGCGCGAAAGAACAGGGATTTGATGCGGAACACGGTGATGGCTGCATCGCGAGTGGAGTTGGGGGAACCGTATGTTTACGGACACTGGCTGGGCATGCGCGGGGTGCTGGCAGTGAGAAATCCTTCCAACGAGACGAAGGATTTCGCGTTGGACTTGGGGAGGGCGGGCGCGCCCAAGGCGCTGGCCGATGCGGTGTGCTATAGCCAATACCCGTACCGGCGGGGAATCGCGTCAGGGTTGGGCGGCTCATCGGTGGCGCGGCTACGCCTTGCTCCGTGGGAACTGCTGTTTCTGGAGGTGGCTCCGCGAGCGGGCATCAGGGAACCGGTGGCTCTCGGGGCGCGGTGGTATCGGGAAGGCAACGGGATGTCGATTGTGGCCGATCCGGAGACGGAAACGGTCCGGTTGCTCGAGCCGGGCGGAGGGGAGCGGACAGTTCGCCCGGGCGCGCGCGCGTCCGCCGGAGTGCGTGGTGAAATGCTCTCGGAAACGGTGCGCAAGCTGCCCGAAAGTGAATGGCTGATGGAAAAGAATGAGCGGCAACCTTCCTCGAGCTTCGATCTGGAGTGCTCGATCGGCGTGCCCGCGGGCTCCCGCGGCAAGGTCCTGTTGCTGGTGGAGTTTCCCGGCCGCCGGCACCATGAGAACCACTGTAGTGGGGAAGTGAACGGCCGGAGCGCGGCGGTAGTGGAGAGGTCCTCGGCCGGCCACATCGGATATGCGGTGAGTTCGGCCGGGAATTTCTGGAAGGACGCGAGCGCTTACGAGAGCGAATGGAGCTGGCATATCTGTGAGGTTTCCGCGGGCGACTCACGGGTAAGATTTCGCGGCGCCGCGGCCCACCCATCTCCGAAGTTGGGAGTGTGGCTATGGACGGAACAAGATCTGTCCGGCAGCGCTACCCATGTCGCATCGAGTTGTCCAGAGCCGCAGATGCCGCAGTATCGCGAGCATCTGGAGCGGAGCGGCATCTGTCTCAAGCGCCCGCGGCAGGCGCTCTGATAAAGCGGTGCGAGGTTGGCGGCGGACAGAGCGGGAGGCAATGGTTTGGCGAAGTTGAGTGATTTGAAACTGACGTATTGGTTGTACATGAAGGCGTACCGTTACCGGAGCGCGGAATGGCGGCCGGGGGCGGAGTTGCGGAAGCCGCTGGGGGAGGCGCGGGTGGCGGTGATCACGACGGCGGCGTTTCATTTGCCGGATCAGCCGGCATTTGACGAGGGGTTTCGGGGCGGGGATTATTCGTACCGGGTGATTCCGGCGGACGCGGATTTAGGGCGGCTGGGGATTGCGCACAAGAGCGATGCGTTTGATGCGACCGGGATCGAGAGTGACAGGAATCTGGCGCTGCCGCTGGACCGGCTGCGGGAGATGGCGGCGGAGGGGCTGATCGGGTCAGTAGCGCCGCGGCACTTCAGTTTTATGGGATCGATTCCGGCTCCGGGGAGGCTGGTGGCGGAGACGGCTCCGGAGGCGGCGGCGATGCTGCGGGAGGACGGGGTGGATGCGGTGCTGCTGACGCCGGTGTGACCGCTGTGCCATCAGTCCGTGGGACTGATTCAGAGTGTGGTGGAACGGTCGGGGATACCGACGGTGTCGGTTACGGTGCTGCGGGAGATTACGGAGCGGGTGGGGCCGCCACGGGCGCTGTTCGTGGACCGGCCGCTGGGGTATCCGCTGGGCGCGCCGAATGACAGGGTGGCGCAGAGAAGGCTGATCGTCACGGCGCTTTCCTTGTTGGAGAGTGGGGAGGAGCGGCCTTTCGTGAAGGAATACAAAGATGGGTAATTGGACAAGACGCACGTGGATGACGAGCAGCGCCGGGATGGCATTGGCGGCTTCCCTTCCCCGGCGGGATCTATTGAAGAAAGGGTTTCCCGCGGACTGGCTGGCGGCGCATTTGATGAAGCGCGAGAACTGGCATCCGTTTCCGAGGGCGGCGGAGCGGCGGGGATGGGAGGGACTGCCGGCGGATGCGCGGAAGGCGGTGACGGCGGCCGGCGAGGCGTGTTTACACACGGAGTGGCCGGCGCTTCCGGCGACGCTGTTCCTGGAGTTTGCGCGGAATGGGAACCGGTCGCATTTCGAGCGTGTGCGGGACGTGCGGCGCAACAAGCTGCGGGATCTGGTGATGGCGGAGTGTGTGGAGTTCCGCGGGCGGTTTCTGGACGATATCGCAAACGGGATCTGGACGACGTGCGAGGAGACGTATTGGGGGCTTCCGGCGCACGTGGGGGTGCAGAAGGCGGGCGTGGGGTTGCCGGATGCGGCGGAGCCGACGGTGGACCTGTTCGCGGCGGAGACTTCGGCGCTGCTGGCGTGGACGCTGTATCTGTTGGGTCCGAGCCTGGATGGTGTGTCGCGGCGGCTTCAGGAGCGGATTTACCTGGAGACGGACCGGCGGATCCTGACGCCGAACCTGGAGCGGGAGGATTTCGGCTGGATGGGGTTTTCGGGGAGGCCGGTGAACAACTGGAATCCGTGGATCAATTCCAACTGGCTGACGACGACGTTGGTGCTCGAGAGGGACGAGGAGCGGCGGCGGAAGACGGTAAGGAAGATCCTGCGGTCGCTGGACAATTTCCTGAACTCGTATCACGACGACGGGGGGTGTGACGAAGGGCCGAGCTACTGGTTCCGGGCGGGCGGGTCGTTGTTCGACTGTCTGGAACTGCTGCATTCGGCGACGGGCGGGGCGCTGAACATGTACGGGAATCCACTGGTGAAGGAGATGGGGCGGTACATTTACCGGGCGCACATTCACGACGATTACTTCATCAACTTCGCGGACGCCTCGGCGCGGCTGAATGTGGAAGGGGACCTGGTAAACCGCTACGGGCGGCGCATCGGGGATGAGAAGATGGCGGCGTTCGGGGCGTATGGAGCGGAAGGAGCGGACGTAGCGAAGGCGGGAAGCATCGGGCGGCAGTTGCCGGCGTTGATGAATCTGGAGGCGCTGCGGAAGGCTCCGCGGTCGCAGGCGCTGGTTCGGGATGTGTGGCTGGAGGGGATCCAGGTGATGGCGGCGCGGCGGAAGGAAGGGTCGGCGGAAGGGCTGTATCTGGCGGCGCAGGGCGGGCACAACGCCGAGAGCCACAATCACAACGATGTGGGGAATTTCATTGTGTATGCCGACGGCGAGCCGGTGGTGATCGACGTGGGTGTGGAGACGTACACGGCGAAAACGTTCAGTTCGCGGCGGTATGAGATCTGGACGATGCAATCGGCGTATCACAATCTGCCGACGATCGGCGGGGTGATGCAGAGCGCGGGGCGGGAGTACGCGGCGAGGGACGTAGCGTATCGGGCGGATGACGGGATGGCGGAGTTTTCTCTGAACCTGGAGCGTGCTTATCCGGAGGCGGCGGGGCTGGGGAGTTGGAAACGGGTGCTGCGGCTGGACCGGGGGAAGAACGAGGTGGAGTTGCGGGACCGGTACGAGTTGCGGAAGCAGGTTTCGCCGATCACGTTGACGCTGATGACTCCGCGGGCGGTGCGCGTGCCGGGTCCTGGGGAGTTGCGGCTGGGCAATGTGAAGGTGGGATATGAGGGAGTGGCGTTCGCGGTGAAGACGGAGGAGATACCGATTCGCGATGCGCGGCTGCGTGGGGCGTGGGGGGAGCGGTTGTACCGTGTGCTGCTGACGGCGGAGAATCCGGCGAAGAGCGGGGGCTGGACGCTGCGATTTTCGGAAGACGGTTAAGCTGAAGGTATGCCAGCCCTACATGTCCTTTTTCCCGTAGATTTCACTCCCCATTGCCGTTTGGTGACGAACGTGGTGGCTGCCTTTGCGCGGCGGTTTGGCGCGGAGGTAACGATACTGCACGCGTTGGACCTGCCTCCGGGGGCTTACGCGGATTGGATGGCGTTTGTGAACCTGGTGGATCTGGAGAGTATCAAAGCCCATATGCGGCGGCAGTTGGAGTGGTTCGGAAGGGAGCAATTCGCGGGAGTGAACGTGAACCGCGTACTGGTGGACGGGAGCGCGGGTCCGGCGATTGCGGAGTATGCGAAGCTGCGTGGGGCGGACGTGGTGATGATGCCGACGCGGGGGTTGAACAAGTTTCGCGAATTGCTGCTGGGGTCGGTGACGGCGCATGTGCTGCATGAGGCGGAGTGTCCAGTGTGGACGGAGGCCCACAGCGCGATAGAGGCGGAGCCGGCAGCGGAGTTCCGGAAGGTCCTGTGCGCGGTGGATCTGTCGGCGTCGACGGAAGGCGTGCTGCGGTGGGCCAAACGGCTGGCGGACGGTTATGGCGCAACTTTGCGGACAGTCCATGTGTTGGAGAGGGGCGGAGCGGAGGCGGAGATGAGCGCGCGGCAGCGATGGAGCGCGTTCGCGGGCGGCGGGGACGTCGAGATCCGAGCGGGGCATGTGAGCGATGAGATTTGCGCGGCGGCGAAGCAGCACGGCTCCGACCTGGTGGTGATCGGGAGGGGGGCGATAAGGGGCAAGCTGGGGCGGTTCCGGGGTCATGCACAGGCGATTATCCGGAAGTCGCCATGCGCGGTGTGGAGCGTGTAGGCGGCGGCGATCTCAGGGGAAGAAGTAAAGCACGTCGGGGCGGACGCCGTGGTTGGCTTCGGCGCACGGGCCGCAGGCGGACTTGTAATCGGGATAGGCGGCGTGGACGACTTCGGGGATGCGCTTGGGGTGGTCCGGGGCGTGGTAGGCGGAGATGGCCATTTGGGGTTTGAATTTCGCGAGGGTGGCGCGGCCGCCGAGAAGGGCGTTGGGTTCGGCGCCTTCGATATCCATCTTGATGTAATCGACGCGCTCGAGTTTCAACTCATCGACGAGTTTGTCGATGGTGGTGAGGGGGACGCGCTCGACGCGGTCCCAACCCTGCTTGTCGATGACGAAGCTGTCGGCGGCGGAGTTGGTGGGGTCGATGTGGAGTTCGAGGATGTCGTCTTTGTTCCAGACGCCTTTGGGGTAGACGATAACGCGGCCGGCGGCGATGTCTTCGGGGAAGTTGCGGCGGAGGCATTCGATGTTTTCAGGGGCGGGTTCGATGGCTACGACTTTGGCGGCTCCGGCGCGGAGAGCGTGGCGGGTGAAGACGCCGACATTGGCTCCGCAATCGAGGACGATTTCGCCGGATTTGACGCCGTGGCCATCGCGGCCGTAGATATCCCGGGCCTGTTCGGCGAGATTGAAGGGGAGGACGTACTTGCTGCGGGTGGGGATCCAATACTTGCCGTTGGGGGTGTCGTAGAGGGAGAAACCCTTGTCGTCTTCCTGGAGCAATTTGCTTGCGCTGAGGATCTGGTCTTTGGTGGAAATCTGGCGTTTGAGTTCGGCGTCGCTTTGGATGGCGTTCGCCATGGGGCAGGCGGGGCTGCGGCCAAGCAGGACCCAGGCCGCGAGGCGCGCGGGCGCGTAGAAGTAACAGGTGACGCCCACTGCCAGGACGGCCAGGAGGAGGATCTTCTTCATTCACCGTGAATATAGCATCCGGGGTACGGGGGATGGGATGTTATTGTTGGTGGGCTGTTGTTATTGGTGGGCGAGAGAGGGTGAGAGATGCAATCCTTCAGTGAAGTCGAATAAAATGGGACTCAATAATGACAAATTCAGAAGCCGACCTGCTAACCGCATCGTATGCCGCTCGTGTTAGCATCGCCACGGCAGCCAGAACATTCGGCTTGCGCCTCCGGAGCAGTCAAGGGCGTGTTGCCTGCCCTGAAGGGTATTGTCGATGAACGAGCCTTGGGAGACATTGCTCCTCGCTTGGCTGCATGATCCAGTCGACAAGGCCGCCGACATTCGAGGCCATTTCTCACGAGCGATGAGGTACGCGGCTTTGGTGCTTGATCGTGAGGTGTCTGCGACCGAGTTGCAAGGAGATCTGGCCGATCAACTGGCGTCAACGGATGAACGCCTTCCCATGCCTGATGCCCGAGACCGCTACGAAGAATGCGCGGTTGGTCCGGTTGACGGCCGGCTCACGATCATTCACCCTTGCAGCGCAGAGCACCAGGAGATTGAGATCGGCCTGAACGAGCGGGAGGTCAATGAGGTATTGCGCTCGATTGCCGCTCCACATCATTCCCTTAAATCAAGGTTCCTCGCGTTGTGGCGACTGGCTCCCGAGCGTCTAGGTGATCGCTGGGCGGGCTTACGGCTCCAACCAGCCGACACGCGTTGTCCTGACCATACGCTCTGGCATCACCTGGATTCAACCGCCGCCATGGGTTGGGCCTTGCGCGGGGGCGGTCCCGCATTATTCAGCTTCAAAATCGGCCCGGTGCAGCCATTCATCGAGGCGGCCCGCAGCCTGCGCGATCTTCTCACTGGGAGCTACCTGCTTTCGACGGTGATGTTCGCCGCGATTGAACCTGTCCTCGAAGCATGTGGGCCAACCGCTCTGATCTACCCTGCGCTGCGAGGCGTCCCGCTAATGGACGATTGGCTCCGCCGTCAAGGAGTGCAACTGGAGAAGCCCGAATCCCAAGCGCTATCCCGGCCTTCCATTCCCCACCGTTTCCTGGCGATCGTTCCGAACGCGCTGGCGGACACACTGATGGCGCATTCGCGGAAGGCGGCAGAGGCCAAGTGGATCGAGATCGCAGATGCCGTTCGCGAACGCTTGAAGGTTCAACTCGACGGCACCTGGCCCGGTTGGGACCGCCTCTGGAACGCACAGATCGAGTCATATTTTGACTTGCGCGCAACGGCTTTCCGCATGGCTGAAGCCGACCATGCAGCATTATTGGGGCACGAGCGAATCGCACGTTTCGAGCCGATCAAACGCCTGGGCTGGTCAGGGAATGCAAGTCCGGGGAGGTGGCAGAGTTCCGTCGAAGTCTCGGCAATGCTGATGGAAGCCTCCACCTGCATTCGCCACATACCCCAGTATCGGCCGGACGGCGAAGCGCCGCAGAAATGCACACTCCTCGGAACCTACGAGCAGATGGGGCCGGCGGCATTCGGCCGCTCAACAGCTTTCTTTAAGAGGCTGGCGGAACTATATCCGAAGATGTACAAGGACTCGGATCGTTTGTGCGCCGTCTCTCTGACCAAGCGGTTTGCTTTCCAACATTACTTCAAGCACCGATTTGATCTTGACCCCGAGGACTATGGGTTTCCGGACACTCATGACCTCGCCCGGCGCGGAGGGGGCACCTACTACGCGCTGTTGGCCATGGATGGCGATCACATGGGGAAGTGGCTTTCCGGGGAGAATTCGCCGAGAATCCGGGAACTCCTGCACCCAAAGATCGTTGCGTGGCAGGAGCAGCGAGGGGGTCAGGACGCTATAGATTTGCCGCGTCCCGTATCACCTGCGTTGCACGCTGCCATCAGTGAAGGGCTGAACCGCTTCGCTACGGCGATCGTTCCCAACCTCGTTGCCAAGCACGAAGGCGTGGTGATTTACGCTGGCGGCGACGATGTGCTTGCCGCGCTCCCGCTGAACACAGCCCTGCAGTGCGCGGATGCATTGCGGAAGGCGTTTTCCTCCTTCAATGTGCTTGGAAATCGGGCCAGCGCATCAGCCGGGATCGTCGTTGCCCATGAAATGGAGAACCTCCGCTACGTAATCGCCTCGGCACGCCGTGGTGAAAAACGATCCAAGGATGCGGGCCGCGACCGTCTCACGATTGCCGTCCTACGCCGCAGCGGAGAGCACGCCTTCGCCACGTGCCGTTGGGCCTACGTACCTGCCGTAGTGAGTGAGTGTGATATTTTCCGGCATGGGTGCTCGGATCGGTGGACGTACCAACTGCGTCAACAATTGCCCATCCTGGAGGGTCTGCCCGAAGAAGCCTTTCTTGCGGAACTCAGACGGGTGCTGGCGCGTTCCGAGAAGCGCGATATGGCTTTTCTTGATCACCTCGATACCTTCGTCAAACTGCACGGTCCGGCGTTCAGTGACTTCGTAACCTTGAGCCAGTCGGCTAGCTTCATCATTCGCGGGAAGGACTGACAACGATGAAGACGATCGGATTGACGCTCGATCCTTTGGACACGCTGTTTTTTAGAGGTGGCAGGCCGTTTGGGAGTGGGCTCCCGGGCGAGTCGTCTCTTCCGTCGCCACAGTCCTTGGCCGGCGTGATCCGTACGTTCCTCCTTGATCGCGAAGACGGCGACTTCGCGGCCATGCGAAACAAGTCGCATCTGCCCGAGGCCTTCGCCGCTGCAGGCGCGGCATGGCTTGCTGACGTTTGTTTTCGAGGGCCATGGTTAGCCGAACTTGGTCAGGAGGGAATACGGCCATGGTTCCGCGCACCCGCCGATCTGCGGTTTGTGGACGGAGGAGTTACCCGGTTGTTGCCGAAAGCCCAAAAGATTCCCGGCTGGCGACCAGCACTCGGCGGTATGCGTCCGCTTTGGAGTGCTGGAGGCAAACCATCCAAGAGGCGGCCGGAATTGCTGAGCATCGCGGGGCTGGCCGCCTATCTCGCCAATGGTGTGATCCAAGCGGAGCATGTTCGCCCTTACGATGAATTCTTCCTCCTTGAGGACCGAACCGGTATCGAGATCGACTCCACGACCTGTGCCTCGAAGGAAGGCGAGATCTATTCGACACGGAACCTGCGTCTGAGGCGCGACGTGGTGTTCTACGGGGAGGCGGATGTGCCGGACAACAAGATCATGCACTTCGAAGCCCCGGCGGCAGTCGGCTGGGGTGGGGAGCGGCATTACGCAATCATGCGCAGAGTCGCGCCAGTCCAATGGCCCGAATCCCCTGGCCATGACCGCACGTCGCTCCTGCTGCTCAGCCCGGCCTTCTTCAATAGTGGTTGGCGGCCGGACCTAGTCCCGGAGGGCCAATTGCGCTCTGCGGCGGTCGACGGTCCATACGCCATCTCCGGATGGGACCTGGCACGAGGCGGCCCAAAGCCAACGCGTCTTGGCGTTGATGCGGGATCGGTGTATTTCATCGAAGGGCCCGCTCCGAGGGATCGGTACTTGGGCACGGAGCTTGGAGATGCCGCTCTGGGCTATGGATTTTTCGTGAAAGGATCGTGGAACTATGCCAGCGAATAACGTAGGCGGTATCTTGTACCTTCAGGCACTCACACCGTTGCACCCAGGTTCGGGAACAGCGTTGGGCGCTGTTGATCTTCCAGTGCAAAGGGAGCGCCATACAGATTGGCCGGTCATTCCCGGTTCCAGCATTAAGGGTGTCCTGCGCGAAGCGACTGATAACGGTCTCCGCCCGCGTTTATTCGGCGCACCTGATACGGAAGGCACGTCGGCCGGAGCACTGGCGTTCACGGACGCGCGGATATTGGCGTTTCCTGTGCGAAGTCTGAGAGGCGTCTTCGCATGGGTGACATGCCCACAGGCGCTTCAGCGCTGGAGCCGTGACACTGGGCTGATTGGCAATACGGTTAAGCCGCCATCGATTCCCATCGATGAATCGGCTGCGCATTGCGCGCAGGATTCGCCGTGTGTGCACGATGGCAAGCTGATACTCGAAGAGTTCGTTTTCGAGGCGAAGGCCTTCGGCCTCGATTTCTTCGATGCCTTGGGAGATGAGGAGCGAAAACGGCTGGTGATTTTGGATGACACGAATTTCAGCCATTTCGTGAAGTACGGCACCGAGGTCACCGCGCGAATCAGGCTGGAGGAACACAGCAAGACCGCTGTGGCAGGGGCGCTCTTCTATCAGGAGTTCGTGCCGGCAGAAGCTCTTTTTTACTCCCTCGTGCTCGCCGCACCTTCGAGGCGGCGGGAGGCGCCAACTGCCGAACAGAATCTCGACGCTTTCAAGCCGCCTGGCACGATTCAGATTGGCGGCGACGAAACCACCGGCAAAGGCCTCTGCTCGCTCCGCTTGGTGAAAGGAGCATTCTGAGATGGCGTTGAAGACCCTGGCACAACAGCGCGCGCAGCACGCGTGGGATGCCGTGCAACAGTCATTGAAGCGGCCCGACTTCGAGAAGAGGTTCGCCGACCCGGCGAAAAAGATGCCTGCCAGAATCAGGGCTTCAGGCCTCGGGCAGACGGTGGCTTTCATGCGGGCGAAGGAAGGCGGCGACGTGCTGAAGGCGGTAGCGGATTGGTGCCACCAAAGAGGAGTGGCAAAGGATTCCAGCGAGGACGCGTTGCTGATTCAGTTCAAGGAGAGCAATGCTGCTGACCTGCGCTATTTGACCGCGGAGGCACTTGCTTATCTTGAGTGGCTTGTTCGTTTTGCTGACGCGGAGAGGAAGGCATCGTAATGCTCGCGTTACCGCCAGAGAAACATCCTGGTTTGCTGCTCGACAAATGGCACGATCCTTGGCCCCCAACCGGTGACGACAAGACCTTTGTGCGTGAGCAGTTGCGGTGTGTTGTATCCGCGCCTGGGGACCAGGGATTGCTCGATCGTTTCCGAAACCGCTTTGAGGCAGCGACCTCATCTGGGTGCATGCGGTGGAGGCGTCGGACGTCGGGACCGTTGACGCTTCATCTTTCACGCGCCGGATCCTTCGAGAATACGGGTATTTGCTTGCACCCGGTCTACGGCTTTGCATATCTGCCAGGCACAGGCGTAAAGGGCATGGCGCGTGCTTACGCCCGCAGTGTCGCGGGCGCAATGACAGCCGACCTAGAGACGGTGTTTGGAAAAGATCCATCGAGACAAGAGAAGGGCGAAGCCGGTGGTGTTATCTTCTATGACGCTCTGCCCGTTCGATGGCCGAAACTCATCATCGACATCGTCAACAATCATCACCGCCGCTATTACGATAGCGGCGAGAAGGGCGAACCTCCAGGCGATTGGGAAGAACCGGTCCCCGTGAATTTCCTCGCGATCGCCCCGGGGACAGAATTCGAGTTTTGCTTGGGAGTCCGCAGGGGAGCGTCCGGCCCAGAGCGGTTGTTGGTTCTAGCCAAAGACTGGATAGAAGGCGCCCTGGCGTGGCTTGGAGCCGGCGCCAAGACCAACGCCGGGTATGGGCGTTTCACGACCGCCATGGCTCTACCGACGAAGAACAGCAACGCGGTTTTCACCTGCACGCTTACACTGACGACACCGGCCTTCCTGGCGGGCACCCTTCAGGAGAAAGACGATTGCACGCTCCGTCCGGCAACGCTCCGCGGATTGCTTCGCTGGTGGTGGCGCACGATGCACGCTGCGCACGTCACCCCAGTTCAGTTATTGAAACTCGAACGATCTCTGTGGGGAGGAATCGCTGGCGCAGCCGGCAAGGACGCTCCGTCCGCCATCAGCATTTCCCTTGAGCCAATCGGCGTTGCATCGCCAGTCCTATACCGCAAGCAGGAGGTGGCGAACGCCCATGGATTGAAAAAGCCTGATCGGCCTAAGGCGATCCAAGGAATTGCTTACATCACATATGGCATGGATGAGAAGAACAGGTTTCGCTACTACCTGCCGGACGGTTCTCAATGGAAGCTCACGATCTGCGCAAACCCGGCGCCGCCACTCTCGAATCAACAGGTGCTCAATCAGGCCAAAGCCGCCTTGTGGCTGCTGACGAATCTTGGGGGAACTGGCTCAAAGGGCCGAAAGGGTTTTGGCTGTATCGGGGCCGATACCGGCATAACCGGGCTGCAGCAGTGTAACCAGCACGCGCGGAAGTCCGCTCCGCGCTGGGCCTAGCAAGCAAATCATCCGGCTTTCTACGTCAGTCCCCGAGCCTCGAAAACATGCTCGGTCCCGTGGATGTCAAGATTCCGACAATGGATGTATGGTACGGATTGGACCAGGTCGGCGACGCAATCCAGGAGTTCGCACAGGCCCACAAACATCGAGTAGAGAAGAAAGCACTGGGTTTGCCGCGCAGAATGAATGAACGCGATCCCGAGATGCGCCAACTCAGCCGTCACGCCTCGCCAGTGCATTTTCATCTACAGAAGGATGCTTTGGGATTCAAAGCCACCGTTGCCGCGTTCCCGCCGGAAAAACTGCGCAGCTTTGAAGAGAACCGCAAGTTCCTCCAAAAGCTCATCGAACACTTTCGAAGTAAGCAGTTCAAGTCTGGTCCATCCCTGTCACGTCCGGCCGTACCACCGACGCCGTCTTCCGTACCGCGTCCGGCCGCTGCCCCGCTCAAGATCGGCGCGATTGTCGAAGGCACCTTACTAGAGGAGAAGACAAGAAAGGGTGGTTGGAAGGCACGAGAAGCGAGCTCTGGGCTTGCAGGTCCCGTTCAGAACTGGCAGGCCGTGCCACCGAGTGCGAAGACCGGCGACACTCTGAAACTCAAGGTAAAGATCGTGAGCGCGAAGGATGCTGCTTTTGAGTATGTGCCTGAAGTCAGTACGGAGGAGCGGAAGTAATGCCACGCGGGGCGATTTTCAGCCTGGGCGGCACACCCACCCCAGTCATCGAGGCTTTGAAGCGCGGGCCGGTCGAATGCGCGTTGTTTGTGGTTTCAGAAAAGTCGGAACCACTGGTAGAACAGAGTATTCTGCCGGCAATCGGTTACCTTTTGCAATGGGAGTGCGTCCGCATGCGCGATCCCGATGACTTGAACACGTGCTATCAAGAGATCCGCCGCGCCATCAGCGACTGGCTGGACCGCCGCCGGCTCCAGCCTGAGCAGGTCTACTTTGATCTCACCGGAGGCACCAAGCCGATGAGTGCCGCGCTCACACTGGCGGCGGTCGAGCGGATTCCCCTCTACCACTACGTGTCCGGCGCTCGAGAGAAGGAAGGTCTCGGAACCGTGATTACCGGAACCGAGAGGTCCATCACTGGGCTGAATCCGTGGAAGCAGTTCGCAATCCGCCAGCGCGAGTTGGCGACGCAGTTGTATGAGCAAGGCCACATAGAGGCGGCGGCCGAACTGCTCGATCAGGCGTCACAGAGCGTCACAGAGCGGAGTGAGACGCTGAAGGCTTTGGCCCGGCTGTGCCGGGTTCTCGCCAAACTGGACCTGTTTCAGTTCAAAGGATTGCCGAAGGATCTGGGGCAGTGCCGACGCCAACTCGAAGTCGCTTTCGAGCAACATGGCGCCGACAAGCTGATCACTTGGCTGCGGGAACTGTGGGTACATGTGCAGGCGCTGGAGGCGGAGTCTCGAAGCCGGAAGGATCATCCGCGCTCGCTGCTGGAGTTGCTGGCCAACGCCCGCCGCCGACATCGGCAGCATCGTCACGATGATGCAATCGCCCGCCTCTACCGCGCCGCGGAATTGTATGCGCAGAATCGATTGTATGCAGCGTTTGGCGCGACCTCAGGACACATCTCACTGGCTTCGCTTGATGGAGGATTGGCCGCCAACCTACGGTCTGCCTTCCCGGATGATCTTGTCTATGGAGAACGCCTCCAGTTGAGTTGCGCCAAAGGCTTCGCGGCTCTGAAGTACAGCCCTCTCGTGGAAGACCACCGGTTGCCGGAGGTTTATGAATGCCTGAAGCCGGCATTGGAGAAGCGGAACCAATCATGGCTGGCGCACGGAACGCGGCCGGCCGAAAGCGCCGACTTTGACCAGATGTGGGAGTTGTTGATCGGGAAGTTCGGCATTGCGGAATCGGCAATTCCGGAATGGCCGAAAATTTCCTTCATTGACTACTGAACGACGCCTGGACCGTATGGGAAGGCTGTCATAATTGTCTGGACCGGTATAGATGACGGTTAGCTCGACTTCGTGCTATCAGCCTTCACGTACAGCCTCGGCCTTGGACCTTTCGGAGCCCCCCTGAAATACTCAGTGCGATGCACGATTTCGTCACCGTCAGAAGAAAGGTGTCATGGCCTTCACTCCGAACTCCACCAGCAGAGCAGTCAAATTCAGCGGGCGGCGCCGACGGCGGCGTAGACGGCATGGCCGCCTCCGCGAAGGTCACGGCCGTAGGAGATGGTGAGGGTCATCGCTCCGGTGAGCCTGACTTTGGTCTGAATGCCGGCATCGGCGAACCAGGAGCGGGCGGAGAAACGGTTGCGGAAGTCGTGAATGCGGGCGAGGTCGAGGAACGGGCCGGCGGTGACGCGGAGCAGGGTGTATTGGAAAAGCTGCTTGTCGAGTTCGGAATTGGAGAGGAAGTAGGAGGCGGCGATGGGGGCGCTGCCTTTTTTTCCGGCACGGGTTCCGGCGTGGCCGCGGAGCCAGAGTTCGCTGTCGCGTTCGACGCCGAGGATAAACAGTTCGTCGAAGGGGGCGTGGCCGATGGTTTTGCCGGCGCGGGCCTGGGTGTTGAATTCGTAATCGCCTCCGCGGGGCTGGGGCAGCCAGCGGGCGGCGAGTTTGGCCTGGCCCTGGGAGTAGAGGCCGCCCTGGAGGGAGAACAGGCGAGCGAGGTCCCAGGCGGCGGCGCCATCGAGGGTGAAGCGATGTTCGGGGAGGTCAAGGAGGCGGAGGGTAGCGGCGGCGCGGTATTTCGCGGAAAGGCCGGTTGTGAATTGCGGGGCTCCGCGGAAATGGCGCGAGGCGGCGATGAGGGCCATGGTCCAGGAGAAGCGGCCGCTGGGGATGGCGCGGAGGGCAGCGCCGGCCTCGATTCTGGTCATGCGGAAGTCAGCAGGGGTGTCGAGGTTCCAGGTCTCGGAGCGGGCATCAGCGTAAAGCGTGTAACGCCATTTGGGGCCGCCGCGAAACGGGGCGGAGAAAGAGGACAGAATTCTCCGTTTTTGCGCATCCCAGCGCAGGAGGTTGGACCAGTTGCCGCCGCTGCCGGCGACATCGCGGAAATCGGCGTAGAGCGTCTGGTAGGGGAGGCCTCCGGCCGCGGCGGCGATGCGGAGCCAGGGTGAGGGGTTCGTCCAGTGGAGGACGGCATCGAACTTATCTTGCGGCTTGGCCTGGAGTTCGAGGTTGTAGGCGGCGAAGAGTTGGAGCGCGTCGAGGCGCGCGAGGGTGGTTTGGTAGCCGCCGAGTTTGAGGAGAGCGGCGGGGGAGAACGCCATGGCGCGGTCGAGCAGCACGGCGTGGGCGGGCAATGGCGGGTCAATGGACACGGCGGCGAGGGAAGGCTTGCCGATGCGGTTCCAGTATTTCAGGGCGGCGGGGATGTTCTGATCGAGGAAGTAGAGCGTGCCGAGGAAATCGTTGCCGTATGGATCGCGGCGATCGAGGCGCAGGGCCTGGCGGAGATAGCGTTTGGCGGAGGCGCGGTTGCCGTTGCGGTAGGCGATGCCGGCGAGTTCGAGGGGATAGCGCTTGTCGGATGGGGAGTTCGCCCAGGCTGTTTCGAAGACCTGGCGCGCGGCTTCCCACTGTCCGGCGCGGGCGAGTTCCAAGCCTCGCTGGTAGTCGTCCACGTCCCAGCCGGCGAAGAACAAGAGGAGCGGAGCGATCACCGCGGATTCCGGGGCACGGCGAGGAGGGTCCAGTTGTTGCCGGCGGTCCAGCTTTTGAGGAAGGCGGCGCGGTCAAGTTTGCGGAGTTTGCGGCCGGCGGGATCATTGACGGAGACGGTGGAATCATCGATGCCCGCGACCACGACATAGTGGCGGGGGCTGCCGCCGAGGCAAACGATCAGAGGGCGGCCCTTGGCGAGGTGATGTTCCAGGTCCGGCCATTCGCCGCGAAAGGCGAAGGCGCGGAAGCCATTCCGGTCGAGGTAACGGAGCATGTCGCTCTCATAGATGCCTTGAGCCCGCGGCGAGTAGAGTTCGTCGAAGATCTGCGCCGGGCCGGCGGGCTTGTGCCAGTATTGCATCACCATGGCGAGCACCGCAGCTCCGCAACCATTCTTTTCCTGGCGCAGGAACGGGACATCAAGCCACATGGCCTGCGCCGCGAGAAGGAATGCCAGCAGGGGGGTCACCTGGCTTTGATGATGACGAGGATCACCACCGCGGTGGCGAGGGCGATGACGACGTAGGTGAGCTGCTGGTTGGTCATGGCGCCGGCAGCCAGGTCGGCCTGCGCTTTGTCCGTGCGGGCGGCAAGGCGGGCGAGTTCGTCATCGCTCAACAGAGCCACGGCCTGCTTCACCTGCCCGCTGTCCATTTTGACGGCGCTGAGGGCTTTTTGGACGGGCTGTTGGGAGAAGAACTTGCGCACGCCGGCGAGCCGGGTCTGGCGCGCCTCTGAGGCGGAAACCATCTGCCGGTGCAACTCCGTGAGCGGCACGACGTGATTCTCCGCGGCGTAGGCGGTCATGACCGGCACCACCACGCTCAACACCCAAACGACTGCTTTCCGCATTCCTCCTTGGGAAAGGAACATCCGGATACCTCCTGGTTTCACAAATTGATTACTGTAATGCTTTGCTTTGAGCTGATACGGGGAGGCGCTCAGAGCCGTCGTCTTTGTTTCAGTTTATCATCCACGCCTGCCGAATACGACCTGGTTGACGACGCGGCCTTTCACGTCGCGGTGCTCGATGACGAGAGGGTTGTCCTTATCGGCGGGGTTGACGCGCGCATAGACGAAGCCGCCTTTGATGCGGAGGAAGCGATGATAGCGTTTGTCCTCGCCTTCGCTGGGAGGCACGGCGTGCGCGTCGCTGGCGGGACCGCAGCCGAATTCGTGGAGCCCGGTTTCGGGATCGACGGAGTGGTATTGCCAGTGGCGGTCGCCATTCATGAGGAAGACATGGCCTTCGACGTGGTCGCGCAGCCAGTGGCGGATCTCGCTGCCTTCGGTGGCGAAGGCGGGATCGGCATGGTTGTCCTTCTTGCGCTTGTGGTCGGGGCCGATGACGGGGTCGGGGTTGACGATGATCTTCCAGCGGGCGGTGCTCTTTTCGAGCGTGTCCTTGAGCCACTGCTTTTGAATGGTCCCCCAAATGGTTTTCGCGGGGCCGTCGGGCAGGTTGTTCGCGGAGCGGTAGTCGCGGGCTTCGGGGAGCCAGACTTCGAGATCGGAGCCCCAGCGGAAGCGGCGGTAGAGCGGTTCCCGGGGGATGGGAGACGGCACCTGTTCGCGGAAGATGGGCTGACCTCTTTCGAAGGTGAAGGGAGCCTGTTTGGGCGGTTTCATGCCGGGCCAGCAGTCATCGGAGACGGTGTCGTGATCGTCTTTCTGCCAGTAGCCGGGAATGGCGCGGAGGCAAGAGGTGAGCGAGGGGAGGCTGTACATGCGCGCCCAGTGGTAGCGCGCGGTAGCTTCGCTGTTGACGACGGGATCTTCGGAATCGTAATAGACGTTGTCGCCGCAGGAGACGAGGAAAGCGGGCTTGAGTTTCTCGAGGGAGTCGTAAATCCAGAAGCCGTCTTCGCGGTCCATGCGGCAATACATCTGGCAACTGGAGAGGGCGAATTCGACGGGCACGGGATCGCCGGGACGCGGGGCGGTACGGAAGGAACCGGTGAGCGTGCCGTCTTCGCGTTTGGAGCTGGCTTCCTTCGATTCGACGGCGAAGCGGTAGTGGGTGGCGGGCTGTAGGCCGGCGATGCGGAACTGGTGGACGAAATCGCGAGTGGGGTCCACCTCGACCCAGGATTCGACGCGCTTCTTTTCACGGCCGGACACGGGTTCGATGGTGAGGCGCACGTATCCGCTGCCGCCGGGGCAGGCGCCCTCGAGAGTGTCAACGTTGACGCCTGGCTCGAGGATAAAGGCGTCCTTGCCGTGGCCGCGCCGGCGCACGCCGTTGTCGAGGCGAAAGGCCGCAGTGGTCCTGCGGGTCCAGATGACAACGGATTCAGGGGTGATCTCGCCAATCTTCAAGCCGGTGGCCTGATGCGGTTCCGGCCCGGGTTTGCCATACAGCGAAGCAGCAGCGAGCGCGCCTAACAGTTCCCGTCTTGTGGATGCCATGGTGAAAGCAGCATATCCAAAAACGGAGGGGACCGCTATCCCGGTATAATCACGTCCGATGGCATTCAAGAAGGAATCCTCTGCCGGCATCCTTCACCTGCATACGTACTTCCTGTTTCCATTTTCGATTGAGAAGAACGCGGTGATGGAGCACCATCCGGATGCATGGAAGGGGAAGGTGCACTGGATGGACGGGTTGGACGAGTGGCTGTCCGGGCGCGAGGGGACGGCGGGCTCGGTAGTGTGTGAAACGGTGGGAGCGTGGAAGCGCGCGGCCTACCGCACCTTCGAGTTGGACTCACCGGCCTACCAGGACATGGTGTTTTTCCACCCTTATGTGCGGCGGGTTTTCTTCGATACGGCCGGCGCAGCGGCTTCGAGAGAGAGCCTGCTGCGCTGCTATCACATTCCGCTTAAAGACAAGGAGGTTTACTTTGAGGCGGAGGATGTGAAGGGGCGATCGGCGAAGACACAGGTCACGGATCTGCGGCTGTTTCTCTTCGCCAACGGCATGGGGATACTCAGTATCGGCGTGGAAGCGTTCGGGCTTTCCTCGGCTGAAGCGCTGTGGATCAATGAGTCGATGCGGAAGGTGTACCCATCGTCCCTGCGGCAGTTGAGGGAGGGCCGCTTTCCGTCGCGAATGGCGTTTACGCAGAAGCAGGAGGGGGAAAGCCGCACGATTGTCGAGGAGCGGTTCGAGAATTGCCTGGGGATGAAAGGCTTCCTGCCGCCGCTATCGAAGACCATCACGGCGCTGCTTTACTTCGCCGACTATGATTCGCAGGAGTTCGAGCCGGTGCTGGACGAGCGGATGATTGTCTATACGTACGCCGCCATTGAACCGGGGAGCGTTGCGGAAACGTACGCGGTTTCGGAAGAATACAAGATTCTGTTGAGCCGGTTTCTGTACGTGGACCGGGATGGAGACGACTACCGGTATGACCGCTACTTCGTACGCCAGCAGATGATGCGGCAGCTTTACACACGGTGGGCTCATCAGGGCACTTACTATGGGTTCACGGGCTACAGCAACATCACGGTTTGCCTGGGGAATTTCGACTGCGACGAGCACCAGTTGATGGAGGGTTTCCTCGTTCACCGGATGTTCGACGGGAGGTATTACCTGATGGCGCTGGTGGCGTTGTTCTACCGGGCCACGCTGCTGCACTTTGCCGAGGTGAGCGCGGATGTTTCGAAGACGCTGTACCTGGACCAGCAGGATGACAAACTGACGTTCGAAAACATCCGGCTGGCGAATGCGCTGCGGGCGGATTTTCTGCATTTCGCCAATTACTGGTATTTTGACGAACTGGCGAACAAGGAGGAGGAGATTGACCACTTTTTGTTGCAGTGCCGCGAATACCGCACGGACACGATGAAGCGGGATATCGAGGAAGAGGTGGAGAAGCTGAATGCTTCGCTGCACAATTATTTTCAATTCCGGAATACGGAAGCGGTGAACCGGCTGGCGATGCTGAGCCTGATCTTCGGGGCGGGGGCTATTTTGACGGGGTTTTTCGGGATGAATTTCGGGCGGGAGTTCGGGAAGTTGTTTTTCGAAGCGGATCCGCGGGCTCCGTGGGTGCATTATGGGGCGGTGACGAGCGTGGTGTTGCTGGCGTTCGGGGCGCTGATGTTCGGGACGTATGTGGTGGCGTCGAATTGGGCGGATTACCGGTCGATTCTGCTGCCGCGGCGGCAGGGGGGGCGTGGGAAGACGTGAGGGTTGGGGTTTGGGGGTCATAGAGCAAACCCGGTCCATGGCCGGGGGCGTGAGGTTGAGCGCGGCGCACGGCTCCGCACCATTCGTAATCATCCGCGCCGGGGTTCTATACTAGAGTCAGGCACCGATGCGGAACACCCTTGCGATTCTCCTGGCCGGAGGAGCTGGTGAGCGCCTCCATCCTCTCACACGAAACAACGCCAAACCGGCGGTTCCATTTGGCGGCACTTACCGGATAATCGACTTCACTTTATCGAATTGCATTAATTCGGATATCAGGCGCGTTTTTGTCCTGGCGCAATACAAAGCGCTCGAAATGATTCGCCATTTGCGGGAGGGCTGGAGTATTCTTCCGCCCGAACTCGGCGAGTTCATCGAAGTAATCACGCCCATGAAACGCGTGCATGAGGACTGGTACCTCGGCACGGCGGACGCCGTTTATCAGAACATCGAGAGCATCGAGGCCGAATCCCCCAAGCATACCCTCATCCTCTCCGGCGACCACATCTACAAGATGAACTATCAGGAGATGCAGGACTGGCACATGAGGACGGGGGCTGACGTCACCATTGCCACCATCCAGATTCCACCGGAGGAGGCGGAAAGATTCGGAGTGGCGCAAATCGGCGATCACTACCGCGTGATTGGTTTCGAGGAGAAGCCGAAGCATGGCAACCCCACACGCAGCATTTTCAATCCGGACATGGTGAGCGCTTCGATGGGCATCTACATGTTCCGGACCGAAGTTCTGCTGGACGCGCTCCGCAAGGATGCCGAAGATCCGCAATCAGCGCACGATTTCGGGAAGAACATACTTCCCAGCCTGATCGACAGCCACGAGGTGGCGGCATACGACTTCCGCGACCTGAACGACAAGCGAGTGCGCTACTGGCGGGACGTTGGGACGCTGGACGCTTACTACGAGGCGAACCTGGACCTGGTGGCGGTAACGCCTGAATTCAACCTCTACGACACGCGCTGGCCCATCCGCACACGCCTGTTGCAGGCTCCTCCGGCGAAATTCGTGTTTGCCCAGGAAGGACGGCGGGTGGGCGTGGCGATTGATTCCATTGTCTCGCCCGGCTGCATCATCTCCGGCGGGCGCGTGGTGCGCAGCGTTCTCTCGCCGGGGGTCCGGGTGAACAGTTTCTGCGACGTGGAGGAATCCATCCTTCTTCACAACGTGCGTGTGGGGCGCTATTGCCGCATCCGCAAAGCCATCATCGATGCCGGAGTAAGAATTCCGGAAGGGACGCAGATCGGCATCGATCTCGAAGAAGACCGCGCGCGCGGCTATACGATCAGTGAAGGCGGGGTGACCGTAGTTTCCGAGATGTCCGAACAGTATTCGCTGGCCGGCGCGTAAGCATCATCGCGGCAAAGTACGGCTCGGCGCTCTTCAGGATGGCCTTGCGCCGGATCCAGTTTGAACTCCGCTCGATCGCGCGTTGCGAGGCGAGATCCACTTTGATACCAAGGGGCGGCACGGCCGGTTTGCCCGGCGCGGTGGTGCGCTTCCGCCATGCTAGCCTATTAGATTAATGTCAGATCGCAAACTGCAGGTCATTCCCCTGGGGGGTCTCGGGGAATTCGGAATGAACTGCCTGGCCATTCGTTACGGCGACGACATTCTCGTTGTCGACGCGGGGATGATGTTTCCCGACGCGGAATTGCTCGGGGTAGACATTGTAGTTCCGGATTTTTCCTTCCTCGAGGAGAACAAAGAGCACGTGCGCGCGCTCGTGCTCACCCACGGGCATGAGGATCACATCGGCGGCGTGCCGTTCCTGTTGGGCCAGCTAAATGTGCCCGTGTACGGCACAGCGCTCACGCTGGCCCTGGTGGAGCGCCGCCTCGAGGAGCATGAACTCGAGGAGGAAACGGATTTTCGCGAAGTGCGTCCCGGCGAAATCATCGAGGCGGGGCCCTTCTCCATCGAGTTCATCCACGTGACACACTCCATTGTCAGTTGTGTGGCCCTTGCCATCACGACTCCTCTGGGTGTGATCATCCACACCGGGGACTTCAAGCTTGATCCCACGCCGCTCGACGACATCCCGTTCGACCTTCACAAGTTTGCCGAGTATGGCAAGCGCGGGGTCCTGCTGCTGCTTTCCGATTCCACCAACGTCGACCGTCCGGGCTTTACGGAAAGCGAGCGCGCGGTTCGCCCACGCCTGGAGGATTGCTTTCATCGCGCCCATGGACGGCTGGTGTTATCGTGTTTCAGCAGTTCCATTCACCGGCTACAGCAGATTCTCTACCTGGCCGGCGAATACGGCCGGCGAGTGGCGTTTCTCGGGCGCAGCATGTTGAGCGTCACGGAGATAGCCCATAGTCTGAACCTGCTTCAGATTCCGGATTCAATCCTGTTGCGGCCGCAGGACATCATGCAGTCGCCCGCCGACCGGGTGGTGGCGGTGATCAGCGGCACGCAGGGGGAACCGATGTCCGCCCTGGCGCGGGTGGCGGTGGACAACCACAAACATCTTTCCATCCGCCCCGGCGACACGGTGGTGCTCAGTTCGCGCATCATTCCGGGCAACGAGAAGCCGATCTACCGGATGATCAACCACATCGCGCGCCGCGGCGGCGATGTGGTGTACGGCTCGATGAATCCGCCGGTGCACGTATCCGGCCACGCGAGCGTGGAAGAACTGAAGCTGCTGCTGAGCCTGGTGCGGCCGAAATACTTCATCCCGGTTCACGGCGAGTACCGTCAACTCGCCCGCCATGCTTCTCTTGCCAAAGCCGTGCTCGGGGCCGGCTTGAAGGACACGTTCGTCATCGACTCGGGCGAGTCGGTGGAGTTCGACGACTACGGCGCGCGGAAGGGGACAAGCGTTCCGGTAGGGCGCGTTTGCATCGACTCCGGCACAGTCGACGAGGTTGTGGAAGACATGGTGATCCGCGACCGGCGGCACCTTTCCGAGGACGGCTTCGTGCTTCCCATCATCGCCATCAACAAGCACACGGGGAAGAACGAATCGCTTCCGGAAATTGTCAGCCGCGGCTTCGTGTCCTTCGAGGATAGTTCGGAACTGCTGCAAGGGGCCCGCCAGATTGTCGCCAAGACTCTCGAGGGCTCGACGCCCGAGGAGCGCACGGACTGGGGAGTGATGCAGGAGAAGATCCGCACGGACCTGCGCCGCTACATTTCCAAGCAGACTTCGCGCCGTCCGCTGATCATGCCTGTCATCTTAGAAGTGTGACTACTCCCGTTCCGCAAGACTATCTGGAAGACGCCTCGGGCTACCGGGGCAACGCCGAGGCGCTGTTCCTGCCGGCCACGGAGGAGGAACTCCTCGATGTGCTGCGGAAGGCGGTGGCAGCCTCCACTCCGGTGACTGCGGCCGGCGCCGGAACAGGAGTCACGGGGGGGCGTTGTCCCAAAGGCGGGTGGGTGATCTCGATGGAGAAGTTCCGCAAGCTGGAGATCCACGAGGGGTACGCCGTTGTAGGCTCAGGCGTCCTTCTGCGGGAACTGCAGGCAGCGGCACAGGCGAGCGGACAGTTCTACGCTCCCGATCCCACGGAAAATTCGTCCGCGATCGGAGGCAACATCGCCGCCAATGCCAGCGGATCGCGAAGCTTTCGGTATGGGGACACGCGGCGGCATATTCGCGCGTTGCGCGTAGCTTTGATGGACGGCACGGTGCTGGCGCTGCGGCGGGGAGATCCGCTGCCGTTCGCGGCTCCGCCGATCCCGATGCCTGGAACAACGAAGCATTCGGCGGGCTACTGGCTGAAGCCGGGCATGGACTACCTCGATCTGTTCGTCGGCTCGGAGGGAACGCTGGGCATCGTGACCGAGGCCGAGGTGCAGCTATTGCCCGCGCCCAAACATTTGCTCACGGGCGTGATCTTTATGCCGGGCGACGACGCGGCACTTTCGGCGGTGGAGGCATGGCGCGGCACGCCGCTGCTGCGCATGCTCGAATACATGGACGCGGGCTCGCTGGATCTGCTGCGGGAGAAGTATCCGGAAATCCCCGGCGAGGGGAGGGCGGCGCTGCTGATTGAACAGGAGCTTTCGGCCGAGGACGGGCCGGAGATGGAGGAGTGGGCGGACCGGCTGATTGAATCCGGCTCGCTCGAGGAAGCCTCGTGGTTCGCCGCGAATGCCGCCGACCGCGAGCGATTCCGGCGATTCCGCCACGCGCTGCCGGAGTCGGTCAACGACGTCGTGCGCCGCAACGGATTTCTGAAATTGGGGTCGGACTATGCCGTCCCCTTCGCCCGCAACCGCGAGATGATGGCATTCTACCGCACCCATCTCGAGGCCGAATTCCCCAACCGCTACGTCATTTTCGGGCACATCGGGGACGCCCACGTGCATGTCAATATCCTTCCCACGGCGGAGGAGGAGTTCGAACGCGGCAAGCAATTGATGATCGAATTCGCCCGCCACGCCGTCACTCTTGGCGGAACCGTCGGGGCCGAGCATGGGCTGGGCAAGCGCAAAGCGCACCTGCTGCGATTGCAGTACGCGGACGAGGTAATTGAAGCGATGAAAGAGATCAAGAGCCGCTTCGATCCGCTGTGGCTGCTCGGCCGCGGTACATTGTTGGAGTATGCACAGCCGTCGTGAAATCCTCACCCTATCGATAGCCGCCGCGGTGGCGAGCAAAGCTCCCGCCGCGCCGGCCAACGCGGAAGGAGAGTGGCGCAACCGCCAATCGGGCATGGCGTACCGCCGTCTTGGGCGGACCGGCTTCATGATCTCGGAGATCGTCATGGGCGGCAATCTCATCAGCCCCACGAACTACGAGCACGTGCTGGAGGCGCTGGATCACGGGCTCAACTACCTCGACACCGCGCCCGCCTACGGCAATCTTCAGAGCGAGAAGGGTTATGCGCAGGTCATCAAAGCGCGGAAGCGCGATTCTTTCTTCCTGAACACCAAAATCAGCATGTGGGACATCAACCGCGGCAAAGTGTTTCAGGACATCTTTCGCTCGCTTCCCGAATCCGAACAGAAGAAGCTGCAACACGAGGCGATGGAGGAAGTGGAACGCCGCCGTGTATTTGAGCCTGACTACATCTGCGACTACTTCCCCACGCAGCGCGGCGAGGTGCGGGATGCGGCCCTTGCCAACGTGATGGAGAAGAAATACGGACGGCAGATCGACCGCGACAAGAACTACCGGCGACTGATCATCGACTCTCTCGAGGCGAGCCTCAAACGGCTGGGCACGGATCATGTGGATCTCATGATGTGCCCGCATGGAGCGAGCACTCCCGCGGAAATCCTCACTCATCCGGAAATCTTCGATGCGTTTGAAACTCTGAAGAAAGCGGGGAAGGTGCGCCATCTCGGAGTCTCGGCGCACAATGACCCCGGAGGCATTCTGGAGGCGGCGGCGCAGACCAGGAAATACTCGGCGGCCATGGTGGCCTACAGCATCATCAACCACAGCTACGTGGATGCCGGTCTCGAAAAGGCGCACGAGGCGGGAATGGGGATCATCGCCATGAAAGCAGCCCGGCCGGTGTTCAACGGCCGCAATAACGGCACTCCCGATATCCCGGAACGCGTCGAAAAGATTCAGAAGGCGATCCCGGGGGCGCTCAAGGTTCCGCAGAAGGCCTATGTGTGGGCGCTGCGCAACTCACGGCTCAGCGCGGTCATTTCTGAGATGGGGAGCGCGGCCATCATGCGCGACAATTTGCCGCTGGCAGCGGCGAAGGTTTAGTTTCACCTTCAGCCTTTGCTAACTTACAGTTCCTGCCATGGGTGGTTCATTTCCACCGGGATGGTGGTTCTCGGCCATCGGTTGAGTTGATCTAACCAATCAAATGCCTTGTCTTGAGCGAGTTAGGTTCGGTCCTTGACGTGCTTGCATGAGAGTATGCGCGGAAATCAGGGGCGGAAGGCGGTGCACGATGCGTAGATTATCGAGCAGAAGAACCATTCAGTGGGCAGCCGCAGCCATCGCGATCTTCCTGGTTGTCCTCATCTCGGGCTTTGCCCAGGATGGCGCCCCTCCGGAGCCCCAGGCTCCAGCCGCCCAACCGGCGGATGCCCAGCAGGCTGCTCCGCTATTGTCCGCGAACCAGTTGGATAACCTGGTGTCGCCTATCGCCCTCTACCCTGATCCTCTGCTCAGTCAGGTACTCTCAGCCAGCACTTACCCGCTCGAAGTGGTCGAAGCGCAGCAGTGGCTGAGGCAGAACGGCAACCTCAAGGGAAAGCAACTGATGGAGGCGGCAAGGCAACAGAATTGGGATGCGAGCGTTCAGGCGCTGGTAGCGTTTCCCGATGCGCTGGGGCTGCTGGCCAACGACATTCGGTGGACCACGGATCTTGGGAATGCCTTCCTTGCCCAGCAGGCGGATGTGATGAGCGCCATTCAGCGAATGCGCTCACGCGCACGGGCCAACGGCAGGCTGGCTTCCACTCCGCAGCAGGTTGTGACTACGGCCACTCAGGACGGCCAGGATGTCATTGAAATCGAGCCCGCCAATCCGCAGGTGATCTATGTTCCCATTTACAGCCCCGCCTATGTCTGGGGGCCGCCTGTGTGGGGATATTACCCTGACCTGTGGTATCCGCCCGGGTTCAGTTTCGGTTTCGGCTTCGGCCCGGCGTACTACATGAGCGCCTATTTCCCGGGTTGGGGAGGCTGGGGCGGATGGGGATGGGGCTGTGGATGGTTCGGCCGGAGCCTCTATGTCAACGTCGGCTTCTTTAACCGTTACGGGTTCCGTGGCGGCTATTTTGGCGGTCACGGCGGCTATTACGGCGGCCGTGGAGGATACTACGGAGGCTATGCGGGAGGCGGACGGATCGGCGGACGGGTTGGATGGATGCATGATCCCGGCCACCGTATGGGAGTTCCCTACCCCAACCGGGCCGTGGCAGGCAGGTTTGGAGGCAGCCGGTTCGGTGCGGGTGGTATGGATCGCGGGCATGCCGGCGGCGGCCGGACTTACGCCGGTGGCGGGCGATTTTCTGCCAACTCCGGTTCATTTTCGAACAGGGGCGGCTTGCACGCAGGCCCCGCGGGAGACAGGTCGACCGGCGCCGGACAATGGCGCAGCTTCGGCGGCAACCGGGCACCTTCGAGCGGGCAGTCGTATGCGCGCGGTGTCGCTCCGTCGGGAAGCTCGGGATTCCGATCGGGCAACCGTGGCGGCGCGGGTTCCTACCAGCAGACATCGCCCAACGTTCCCTCCTCGAACGGGTGGCGCAGCTACGCCTCCCCATCTCAAGGTTCCCGCGGCTACGGCTCGGCGCGGAACTTCGGGTCAGCGCCTTCGTCCGGCCGGTCGTTCTCGCGTGGATACGCGGCTCCGGGCAATAGCGGATCCTTCTCCTCGAGATCGTACGCTGCCCCCAGCCGGAGTTATTCGGCTCCCAGCCGCAGCTATTCGGCTCCGCGGTCGTTCTCCTCTCCGCGTAGTTTTGGGGGTGGTGGATTCTCGGCTCCGAGCCGCAGTTTCTCCGCGCCTCGATCGTTTTCCGCTCCTCGCATGTCGGGTGGCGGAGGAGGATTCTCCGGCAGCCGCGGCTTTTCCGGCGGACACGGGGGCGGTGGTTCCTTCGGCGGACGCGGGGGCGGCGGACGTCACCGGTAGTTTCCAGGCCTCAGTTCATCTTCAATTGACGCGGAATGCAGCTTCGATGAATTCGCCCGCGTGAAATAGAGTGCGGCGTTTGAGCCGTTTTACCCCTCATTCATCGCGGATAGAGTCATGAGGGGTCAACCGTTCAAACTGCTGGCCGTCCTGGCACATCCGGACGACGAGTCGCTGGGATTCGGCGGTACGCTGGCGAAATACGCCGCCGAGAATGTCGAGACTTACCTGGTGACGGCTACGCGCGGAGAGCGCGGCCGCTTTGGCGCACAAGGGAAATCCGCCGGCATCGAGGAAGTCGGGCGTGTTCGGGAGGCGGAACTGCGAGCCGCCGCGGCGGTGCTCGGGATCAGGGAGGTCTCGGTACTCGGGTATCCGGATGGAGGCGTGGACCGGATCGATTCGCGGACGGCCATCCGCGATATCCTCTCTCATATCCGGCGTATCCGGCCCGACGTAGTGGTGACGTTCGGTCCGGATGGCGCCTACGGCCACCCCGATCACATCGCGATCTCTCAATTCACCACCGCCGCTGTCATGTGCGCCGCCGATGCCCGCTACCGCCTGGACAATGGATCACAAGCCGGCTCCCTGCCGCCGCACCACGTTTCCAAACTCCACTGCCTGGCATGGCGTAATGACAAATGGGAGGCTTATCAGGCCGCTTTCCGCAAGCTCACGTCTATTGTGGACGGCGTTCCGCGGCAGGCGACTCCCTGGCCGGATTGGGCCGTTACCACCGAGATCGACACCACCTCCTATTGGCCTACCGTGTGGAGGGCGGTCTGCTGCCACCAGACGCAGATGTCCATCTATGAACGGCTGGAGACACTGAGCGAAGAACAGCAAAAGATGCTTTGGGGTTCCCAGCAGTTCTACCGGCTCTACAGTTCCGTCAACGGCGGACGCAAATTGGAGACTGACCTATTCGAAGGGTTACGGTAAATCAGTATATGTCCTCTTCTGCACGAATCGATCAACTGAGAAACCGCGTCGCGCCTCTCGAGATGACGCATGAGCAGTTTCGTACTCTTGGCCACCAACTCATCGACAGGATTGCGGACTTTCTCGCCTCTGTCCGTACACGGCCGGTGACGCCTTGCGAGTCTCCGGAGGAAGTTCGAGCGGCATTGGGAGCTGCGTGTCCGCTGCCTGAGACGGGTGAGGATGCCAGTGTGCTGCTCGAGCATGCTTCCGACCTGATCTTTGAGCACTCCCTCCTCAACGGCCATCCGCGTTTCTATGGCTACATCACCTCGAGCGCCGCTCCCATCGGCATGCTCGCCGATCTGCTGGCCGCCTCTGTAAACGCGAATGCAGGAGCCTGGAAACTGGCTCCGATGGCCACGGAAATCGAGGTACAGGTGATTCGATGGCTTGCCCAGTTCCTCGGCTACCCGGCGAACTGTGGCGGCCTCCTGGTAAGCGGCGGCAACATGGCGAACCTCACCTGTTTCCTGGCTGCCCGCGCCGCGCAGGCCGGTTGGGATGTTCGTAAGCGCGGCGTGCCGGGCGGGCCGCCCCTTCGTGTCTATGCGTCCTCGGAGACGCATACGTGGATTCAAAAAGCCGCCGACGTTGCGGGCCTGGGCACCGACGCGATTCGCTGGATCCCTACCGATCCACAGCAGCGCATCGATCTCGAGGCTCTCGAGACCGCCTACCGGCAGGATGTCGAAGAGGGGTACCGGCCGTTCCTCGTCGCCGGCTCCGCGGGTACGGTGAGCACGGGCGCTGTCGATCCCCTCCCGGATCTGGCGGCTTTCTCGAAAGAACGCAACCTGTGGTTTCATGTCGACGGGGCCTACGGAGCATTTGCGTCGGCCATTCAGGATGCGCCGGCCGATCTGGCGGGACTGCGTCTGGCCGACTCGGTGGCGGTGGATCCTCACAAGTGGCTGTACGCGCCGCTCGAGGCCGGATGCGCTTTGGTCCGTGATGCAAGCGCTTTGCGCAACGCTTTTTCTTACCACCCGCCTTACTACAGCTTCGGGCAGGAGGCCACCAACTACTTCGATATCGGGCCTCAAAACTCCCGCGGGTTTCGCGCACTGAAGGTCTGGCTGGCGCTCCAGCAGGTTGGGGCCGCAGGCTACCGCGAAATGATCGAGGATGACATTGCACTGGCGCGGCATCTCTATGAACTGGCGCTTGCTCATCCGGATTTGGAGGCGCTGACCCATCATCTGAGCATCACCACGCTGCGCTACGTTCCAGTGGAGCATCGGGCCGGCGTGGGTTCTGAAGAGACTGAGGAGTATCTCAATCAGTTGAACCAGCGCCTGATGGAAGCGATTGAGGAAAGCGGAGAAGCGTTCGTTTCCCATGCCGTCGTCAACGGCAAGTATGCGCTGCGCTTCTGTATCGTCAACTTCCGAACCTCGACGGCGGACATGGAGGCAATGCCGCAACTGATCGCGCGCCTCGGTTCGCGGGTTCATGCGGAGATGAGCAGCCGCGGAGTTCCGCAACATTCCGCCATCCGCTGAACCTTTAATTCTTCTCTTGTCGCGTTTCCGTACAGAGGCGCCGCGGAGCGTTTCCCAAAGCACTCTATCGGTAATTATGAAGGAGAAGGCAGATGATCAATGGAATCCGCCTGTTGAAAATTTCAGCAATTTATCTTATGGCCGGTGGGTTTCTCGGCCTGTTCATGGGAATATCACACGATTTTATTCTGTCACCGGTCCATGTTCACGTTTCCCTGCTTGGCTGGCTCACCCTTGCCGTCGCCGGACTCGTATACGCGCTGATTCCCGCCTGCGCCGCGAGTCCCCTCGCCAGGGTACACTTCTGGGGCCATAACATCGGCCCGCCGGTGATGATGGCAAGCCTTTCGCTGTATGCCTATGGAATCAAGCAGGCGGAGAAGCTGATCGCAGTTTCCTCTGTTGTGGTGGTCTTCTCTATATTGATGTTTGTGATCAATGTTTGCACGAATGCGCACAAACACCTCGACGCAATGGGGAGCAGTGAGAAGGGTCACAGACTGCTGGCCGAGGAGATTGCATGACAGCGCCTGTTTCGCCCGGAATCTCCGCCAGGCTCCGCGGCCGCGTGCTGCGGCGCCTGGGTCTGGGCAATACTCCGCCCCCGGACCTCGACGGACTTCGCCAGGTCTACAACGCCTGGTGCCGTCGTGTCCCGTTCGACAACGTGCGCAAGATGCTCGCCCTGCGCACCGGTTCGCCGCTCCCTGGCTGCGATGCGACGGATTTCTTCGAAGGCTGGCTGGAGACCGGCGCGGGAGGAACCTGCTGGTCCGGATCCAATGCGCTGTATGAACTTCTGTGCTCGCTGGGCTTCCGCGCCCGCCGCGCAGCCGGTTCCATGCACGACATCGGATCTCCGAATCATGGAACAGTCATCGTCACCCTGGACTCGGCGGAATTCCTGGCCGACTCCTCGCTCCTGACGTATGAACCGGTCCCTTTAGCGGGCAGCCTCCACACCTACGACGATGGCATCAACCGCATCGAAGTCGAGCCCGATGCCGGCGGCCACATACTTTGGACACGCGGTCCCCATCAGTCCTTCTTCCTCGCGTGCCGTATCTTCCACGAAAACGTCTCTCATGAGACCGTCCTCGCCAACTACGAGAACTCCCGCCGCCAGAGCCCGTTTAACCAGCGTCTGTACGCGCTGCGCAGCCTGCCGGGCCGGATGATCCTGCTTCGCGGAAATACCCGTTATGAGAGGACGCGCAGCGGCGTTTCCACCCAAAACCTCACACCTGAGGAACTCTGTGATTCGCTACACGCGGACATCGGTCTCTCGCGGCCTTTGATCGGCGCGTGGTCGGATTGCGGAGCACTGGCCGCCTCGCTCGAGCCCCCCTCCGGTCCGGCGCCTCCTCCTCCCAGGAATGTTCCGCCATCACAGCGTCCGGAGATCCACTAACGCCAGGTCGAGTGCGTCTAGCCGCGCGGGTTCGGCAATCACGTCGATCTCGCGGATTCTCCTCGCGGAAAGCGCGGCGCAAGCAACGCGATACCGCCCAAAATCTTCCAAATTCCGAGGATGGTCAGAAAATATAAAGGATATCCAAGGCGCGGCATGCCTTCTACATTTTCCCGCCGTCCTGCCAGTTCCGCGGCGGCGCCTGACAGCAGCACGAAGGCGAGCAACGCCGTGGCTGTCCAATAGCCCGCCGATTTCCTATTTTCCCCAGTCACAGTCCCTCCTTGTGGCTTGTCAGGGTAGTGACGGATCGAATCTGCCGGATGTGACAAGGACCCGCTCGGGGTCTTCCCGGGTCAGGGATGGCGATGGAGAATATGGGTGGCGATGTCGGGCCAGAACTCGCGAAAGACATTGGTGAGGGCATCGCGGCCCAGGGCATATCCGTATTTCACGGAGAGGGCTCCCAACGTCCGGTCGCCGCTCGGGTAGTAGGACATCGAGATGCCCTGCGCAATCCCCCGTCCGAATATCTCGGAGGCATTGAAACTGTTGTGGCCCTGGTAGTTCGGCGTGATGAGGATTCTGGAAGCCGCATACGCGGCTCGCTTTAGGAACGAACCCTCTCCCATGGCGTAGTAGCGTTCATCCTGGTGGAACACGGTGGGCAACGCGAAGATCACCAGATAATTCCCATTGGTCTTGTCCGCGAAGCCTCGCCAGTAATACCGGCCATATCCCTTCATGCCTACGCCCAGTTGCGGATGTCCGCCTGAGCCAAACGACATTGCCGAAGTAATGCCCACGAAAACAAACGACGAGTAATCGAAGCTGTTCTGGGTGGCGATCTTGAAGGCCTGCTTTGGGGTGGGGGGCGGCGGAATTGTTCCCGCGCTCACTGCCCGGTAATTGGGCATCAGGCCGAGGATCCGCTTGGGCTGTGTCTTAGAAACCGGTGTTGGCGGGCGGATTGGGGCCATCTCGGCGTCCTGCGGCTGGTTGGCTGTATCCGCGGCGCCGGTTTGGGCGGTGGAGTTCTCGCTCTGCGCGGGTTCCGCCGGTTGGCCCGGGTCCTGGGGAAAAGCGCAGGCGACGGAGAAGAGGAAAACGAACCAGGAGAAAGACCTCAAGATACTTTCATTCTACCTTGGAAGGCGCCGGATACAGGCGGCCGTTTGGCGCCGCCGGCTTCTACCGCACCCGTCCGCCCTGTCACAATAGAAGTTCACACATCCTCATGAGAACCGCTATCATCGGCCTGCCTATGACAGGCAAGACATCGCTCTTCACCATCCTCACCGGCGTCCACCAGGCTACGCGGGTCGGCTCGATGGAAACCCACATCGGCATCGCCAAGGTCCCCGATCCCCGACTGGAGGCCCTTGCCGTCATCTTCGAGCCGCCCAAGGTCACCCAAGCTGTGGTGGAATATGTCGATTTCCCGGCCATCAGCAAGGAAGCCCTCCGCGACCCCCAATATCTCGCCAGTCTGCGCGTGGTCGACGCCCTGGCCCACGTGCTCCGCATTTTCGAGGACCCCACCGTACCTCATGAAAAAGGCACGATCGACCCGGTGCGGGACCGTGATGACGTGGATATCGAGCTGATCCTGAGCGATCTTGTCGTTGTCGAGAAGCGTCTCGAGCGCCTGGAAAAGGACCGCAAGAAGATCAAGTCCCCGGAGATCGAACACGAGTATGAAATCCTCATCCGGTGCAAGGAGACGCTCGAAAGCGATAAGCCTTTGCGGGAGATGCCGCTCAACGAGGATGAGGAAAAACGCATTCGCGGTTTCCAGTTCCTTTCGCAAAAGCCCATGCTCTATGTGATCAACGCGGGGGAGGAGAGCGCGGCCAATCTCGCCGAGGTGGAAGCGGCTTATGCGGAAAAGCTCGGCTCGCGGCCGCACACCGCCGTCACCGCAGTCTGCGGGAAGATCGAGGCGGAACTGGCGGAACTCACGCCTGAAGAGGCTGCCGAACTCATGTCGAGTTACGGTCTGTCGGGTCCAGGCCTCAATCGCGTCATTACCGCCACGTACACGCTGCTCGGCCTGATGAGCTTTCTTACAGCGGGTGAAACGGAAGTGCGCGCGTGGACGATTCCGATCCACTCCACAGCCGTCAAAGCCGCGGGAGCGATTCACTCCGACTTCGAGAAGAAATTCATTCGCGCCGAGGTAGTTAACTGGAAGAACCTGGTGGACCTCAAGGGCTACCCCGGCGTTCGCGAGAAAGGACTGCTCAGGCTCGAAGGAAAAGAGTATATTGTCAAGGACGGCGACGTACTCGTCATCCGCCACGGCTAATACATCCACATGAAGTTCATCCTATCCCTGCTGGCCGCCTCGGCCTTCGCTCAATTCACGCCTGCGCCGATACCCACGCCCTACAAGCCCACGGATGCGGAACTCCAGGCCATCAAGACCCGCCTTTCGAAACCGCCTTCGCTCTCTTTCTCGAATCCGGACGTATCGGCCGATGTGGCGGTCTATTTCAAGGCAGGGGAATGGATTCTTCGCCACCCGGAAGAGTTTCTCACCAAGGCGTATTACGACAACACGGTCAAGGTCCTCGACGCCGGGCAGGCGCGCGCCCGCGAACTCGAGTCGGGCCATCCTTCCTGGCCGGACGCCAGCGGCCGTATCGCCCGCGGCTACCGGTCCCGTATCGACGGCAGCTTTCAGCCTTATGTGGTCATCATTCCCGAGACCTACCGCAGGGGAACGCCTATCCGGCTCGATGTCGTCCTTCACGGGCGTAATCAACGCCTTAATGAAGTGAGCTTTCTGGCCGATGCCGAATGGGGCAAGCCGGTGACCCCGCTTCCGGACCGGATCGAACTGCACGTCTTCGGCCGCACGAACAACGCCTATCGCTGGGCCGGGGAGACCGACGTCTTCGAGGCCCTGGATGCCGTCCTGCGCAACTATACCGTCGATCAGGACAGGATCGTGCTCCGCGGCTTCTCGATGGGAGGCGCAGGCGCGTGGCACATCGGCCTCCATTACCCCGCGCGCTGGGCCGCTATCGAAGCGGGGGCGGGATTCAGTGAAACGCTGCGATATGCCAAGCTTCCCAACGCTCCCGAATACCAGAAGCGGGCCTGGACCATCTACGACGCATACCTTTACGCCCGCAATGCCCTGATGGTTCCCACCGTGGGGTACGGCAGCATCGATGACCCTCAGCTTCAGGCCTCGGTCAACATCAAGGAACAGCTAGCCAAGGAGCAATTCGACCCGGCCGGCCTTCGCGCCCTGTTCCTGGTGGGCCCGCCCATCGGCCACAAATTCGATCCGGAAAAGAAGAAAGAGTCCGAGGATTTCATTTCGAAGGCGCTCGCTACCCCGCGAGACCACAATCATATTCACTTCGTTACGTACACCACCCGCTACGGCGAATGCAGCTGGCTCCGGATTGACGGCCTCAGCCAGCATTACACGCGCGGGGAAGTGGATGCCTCGCGTGACGGCGATACGGTCACCATCACCACCAAGGGCGTCAGCCGCCTCCAACTGCAAAAGCCGGCGGCGGTGACTATCGATGGCCAATCCTTCAAGAGGGCCTCGACTTTCTCGCTGGTCAAGGGCAAGTGGAAGCCGTTCGAGGCGAGCCCGGGTGGGCTGCGGAAACGCCATGCCCTTCAGGGTCCCATCGACGACGCCTTCTTCGAACCCTTTCTCTGCGTCCGCCCGAACGGCGGCAATCCGCTGGCGCTTCAGAGGCTGGAAACCTTCCGCGCCAACTACGACAAGTTCTTCCGGGCGGACATTCCGATGAAGAATGAGAGCGATGTCACGGACGACGATATTCGAAATTACAACCTCATTCTTTTCGGGGATTCCAAGTCGAACCGGCTGATCGGGAAGCTGCTTCCGAGGCTTCCCTTCGACTGGAATGCAAGGAAGATCAAGATTGCGGGCAAGACTTTCGAAGGCGAGAATCAACTGCTGGTAGCGATCTATCCGAACCCGCTCGACAGTTCACGCTACGTCGTGCTGAATTCGGGCTACACGTTCAGCGCAAAGGACCTCACCGGCACCAACGCCCTTCTCTTCCCCAAGCTGGGCGATTGGGCCGTGCTCGACGCCAAGGGCGAAGTGACGGCCGCCGGCTTTTTCGACGAATCCTGGCGCTGATCACCTATTTTGCGTGCGCGGGCTGCTCGCCGCCCGCAAGGCGCGGCAGTTCGGATTCCACAGGCATGATGAACCAGGCAATGAGGTAAGCGATGATACCGGGCACGAAGCCTGTCACGCAGGCTATGGCGACGACGAAGATGCGCACCAAGGTTACGTCGACATCCAGGTACTTGGCGATTCCGGAGCAGATGCCGGCGATTTTCTTGTCATAAGGAAGGCGAAAGAGGCGGCGGGGCGCGTAGCCGCTCGCCTGGCGGACCGCTTCTCCGGCGGGAGTCACCCACCCGCAGGCGCTGCAATAGTTTGCGTTTTCAGGGGTCTCTTGCCCACAGTGCGTGCAATACATGGATCTGGCCTCCAGAAGTGTATACGCACGGAGGCAGGAGGTTGTTCCCCCAAAGAGAACAGAGTGGCGGAGGGGGCGGGCTGATTCGGGGGCATCTGAGGACACTCTGATCGGGATGATGGGGACAACAGCGGAACCGTGGGCTCTGCCCTTTGCGCGACAGGTGAGGCCTGCGCAAGGAGATTTGTGCAGCATCGCATCGCGGGCCGGTTCCGGGCAGCGCGCGGACGTGCGCGCGGACCGCCCGGAGCCGGGTGGAGATTGCGGCAGCGGCCAGCGGGTTTTGTGAAGGAATGCTCTTCCCGAAGAATTCATTACGCCCGGAATAGGAGCATTGTACAACTGGCGTGGTCTACTCAGGCGGGAAGACGCGCGTGACGCTGCGAATGGCGAGGTTCTGTTTCTCGAGTTTCTGGGCGTAGATCTTCCAGGCGCCGTTCTGCCGGATGCCGATGACATTAATGGAGCGGACGCTGATGTCGTAGCGCAGGCGGCCGTAGGCGTGTTGGCCGTGGACATTCATTCTGGTGTTGAGAGCGACGCCGGTCTCCTGATTCGGCTGCAAGTGTGTGATCTCGACACAGCCGGCGGGATGGCCAACCGCCGGTCTCGCAATGAACGTACAGCCGGTGAGCTTGGCGGTGAGCATGATATCGGGTCCGCCGCCATCGAGCAGGTACCAGACGGGCGCCAGATTACTTTGTCCGGTGTGCAGGCCGTGAAGCCAGAACGGATGGCCTTCGCCAAGCTGGCCGGCGGCGGCCTGGATGGTGAAGCTTTCCGTGGTGTGCATGTTCTGAGTTTTGAGGATGGAGCCGGGACGTTGTCCGGCGGCGCCGTTAAAGATGTGGGCTCGAAAGATACCGTCGTTTTGCGGGTCGTAGTTGTTCTGAAGCGGGTAAGTCTTGAGGAAGGTACGCGGATGATTGCGGAAGTCCTGCAACGCGATGCCGGGGCGCGTGAGGCGTCCGGCGTTCCATTCGGTATTCAGCCAAGCCCAGTATTGCTGATCCACTTGTAAGCTCTCCTAAAATGTTAGTCGTGTGGAAATAATTGTTATATCCACGCATTGTTAGTATATGCCTAAGTGAAGGAGGAGTTACTAAGAGGATACTCGTATCTTTATCGTTTATCGCAAGCGGAAGTATTCATTGACGCGAGTATTTCGAGATCGAGGCGGCCCGTATAAATCGCCATCCCAAGCGCGGCGTGGATGTTCATCTTCCGGAGTTCCCGCACATCATCGTAGGTGGTAATCCCTCCGGCTGCGGTAATCTCATGCGCGGTGGCGGCGCGCAGGCGGCGGAACCAGTCGAGATCGGTGCCTTGCATCATGCCTTCCTTGTCCACGTAAGTGCAGAGAAAGCCGCCGCAGTAGGGTTCAAGGTCGCGGACCACGGTCTCGGCGGTGAGTTGTGTGGATTCGCGCCAACCTTTCACCACGATATGCCCATCCTTGGAATCGAGAGCGATGAGGATCTGCTCGGGTCCGGCAGCGCGGGCGATGGCAGAGAGCAGGTCATGATTGATGCCATCGGAGCGGAATGCGGAAGTACCCACGATCACCTTGCGGACTCCCTGGGCCAGGAGTTTCATCGCGCGCTCCGGCGTGCGCACTCCGCCGCCGGCGCGGGTGGCGGCTCGGGCAGCGAGATATTCGACGAGTTCGTCATTGCTGCCGCTGCCGATGGCGGCGTCGAGGTCGATGACCTGGATGACAGGAAAAGCAGCGAAGCGGGCAAGCATTTCATCGAGGGTTCCGCCTTCGAGAGCTTTGCTGCGGCCTTGCACGAGTTGGACGACCTTACCGCCCATGAGATCGATGCAGGGGATAATCACGCGAGTTTCCTCACGGGGATTCCGTGTCTGTCGAGGTATTGTTTGAGGTCGTTCACGGTGTAAGTTCCGTAGTGGAAGATGGAGGCGGCGAGAGCGGCGTCCGCCTCGCCCTCAGTCAGGACGCGCAGGAGATGCTCTTCCTTGCCCGCGCCGCCGCTGGCAATGATCGGAATGTGAGTAGCGCGAGAGACAGCGCGGGTAAGTTCGCAATCGAAGCCCTGCTGCACGCCGTCCGTATCCATGGAGGTAAGCAGGATTTCACCCGCTCCCAGTTCTTCGCCGCGCTGTGCCCATTCGATGGCATCAATGCCTTCGTCGGCGCGGCCGCCGTGGGTGTAGACATTCCAGCCTCCGCCGGGACGGCGCCGGGCGTCGATGGCAAGGACGACGGCTTGCGCTCCGAACTCTTCGCTGAGTTCAGCGATCAGTTGGGGGCGGCGAACGGCGGCCGTGTTGACGCTGACTTTTTCCGCTCCGGCAAGAAGGATTCTGCGGCCGTCGAGGACCGTGCGAATGCCGCCGCCGACGGTGAGAGGGATGAAGACCTTGCGAGCGGTTCGGGCGATGACGTCGACCATGGTTTCGCGATGGTCGCTCGAGGCGGTGATGTCGAGAAAGACGAGTTCGTCGGCGCCTTGTTCGTTGTAGCGTTCGGCAAGTTCCACGGGGTCGCCCGCGTCGCGCAGATTGACGAAGTGTACTCCTTTGACGACGCGGCCATCAGTGACATCGAGGCAGGGGATGATGCGCTTGGCGAGCATGGGTTAGAGATCCACGAAATTTTTCACGATACGGAGGCCGAGGGGGCCCGATTTTTCCGGATGGAACTGCACGCCGAAGAGGTTGCCGGTTTCAATGGCGGCGGTGTAAGGAACTCCGTACTCGCAGGTGGCGGCAGTGGCGGGGCCGACAGGGGCGTAATAGCTGTGGGCGAAGTACAGGTAGGGATGAGGGCCGAGATTGTGGAGCAGCACGGTGCCATGGCGAGGCGCGATTTCGTTCCAGCCCATGTGAGGGACACGGAGATTGTTGGAGAAACGCTTGACGCAGCCCGGGAGAATGCCGAGTCCGCGCAGTTCCGGAGCCTCTTCACTCGCTTCATACATGGCTTGCAGGCCGAGGCAAATGCCGAGAAAGGGAACGCGGTTTTCGATGTGTTTCCGGATGGCGTCCCGCATGTCCATCATTTCCAGGGCGCGCATCATCTGGCCGAAGTGGCCAACCCCGGGCAGGATGATCTTCGAGGCGGCGCGGAGCTGCTCGGGGGTGTGCACGATGCGATAGGCGGCTCCGATTTGGGCGAGGGTGTTCTGCACGCTGCGGAGGTTGCCGGCTCCGTAGTCGATGATGGCGATCATAGCAATCCCTTGGTGGATGGCAGTTGATCCTTCAAGCGCTGATCCTTGGAGCAGGCGTACTTCATGGCGCGGGCAAAACACTTGTAGATAGCTTCGATTTTATGGTGGCTGGAGCGGCCGTAGAGGACTTTGGCGTGGAGGTTGGCTCCGCAGTTGTTGACGAAGCCATCGAAGAAGTCGTGGACGAGTTCCGCCTGGAGGTCTCCGACGAGACGGACCTTGACGCGGTCGTGGTAGACGAGCGCGGGACGCCCGCCGAGATCGACGGCGACGACCGCAAGCGTTTCGTCCATGGGGAGCACGAAGTATCCGGCGCGGTTAATTCCCTTACGGTCCCCGAGGGCTTTCGAAAAGAGCTGGCCGAGCACAATGCCGCAATCTTCGACGGTGTGGTGCTGATCGACGTCAAGGTCGCCGGTGGCGTGGAGCGTGAGGTCGAAACCGCCGTGTTTGGTGAACAACTCCAGCATGTGATCGAGGAAGCGGACGCCGGTGCGGATGTCGTAGCGGCCCTTGCCCTCGATCTTGAGGGCTGCCTTGATCTGAGTTTCCCTGGTATTGCGCTCGAGTTTAGCGGTTCGCAAAGAAGGCCTCCAGTTGATTGATGTCGTCGAGGACGGCGACGGCGTTTTCGGCCTGGAAGAGCGCGAGGAGTTCGGCGCGCGTCGAGTGGGCCTGGCTGGCGACGCCGAGAAAGGGAACGCCGGCAGCGCGGGCACAGCGGGCGTCATCGACGGTGTCGCCGATGTACCAGATGGGCTGGCCGGACCGCTGCTGCCTGATTTTCTCGAGTCCTTCGGGGTGAGGCTTCCCGCGAGTGACATCGTCCGCCGTCATGTAGGGATCAAACGTAACATTGGGAGCGAAGCGGTTCAGCGTGAGGCCGGCTTCATAGCGCGGGCGTCCTGTGTAGAGGGCAAGATCGAAGCGGTGGGACAGGCGTTCGAAGAGCCCCTCGCCGCCGATCCATTTCTCGCGCAGGATCATACCGTCGGAACCATTGCCGAGGAAGAGCTTCTGGAAGTGATCGACTACAGTTTGATACTCGAGGTCCACGCCGAGGTCGGCAGCCATGCGCTGGGAAAGAGCCCAATCGTTGTTCCAGCCGCCGGCATTCTTGTACACCTGGATCATGTCGTAGGTAACCGGCCTGCCGGTGAAATGCTCCACCGTACGGCGGATGGTTTCGCGGTATGACTCGGTCACCTCGACGAGCACACCATCCATGTCGAAAACGATCAGTTCGCGGGCCATTACCAGATCTGCTCCAGGGAATCGAGGAACCGTTGAGTCTGGGCGCGGGTGCCGGCGGTGACGCGAACGCAGCCTTCGATTTCGTAGCTGCGGTCGCGCACGAGGACGTCCATGGCGCGGAGTTTGTCGCGGATTTCGATGGCGCGGGAGCCGGCGTGGAAGAGGACGAAATTAGCCTGGCTCGGATAGAAGGGGATGCCGAGTCTGGTCAAGCCGGCGTAGATCATTTCGCGGGCGGCCAGCACTTCTGATACGTAATTGGAGACGTAGGCGGTGTCCTCGATGGCGGCGCGGGCGGCAATGGCGGCGAGCAGGTTGACGCTGTAGGGCGATTGCGCTTTGCGCAGATAGGCGGCGTTGGCAGCCTGCGTCAGCAGACAGCCGAAACGCATGGCGGCCATACCGAAGGCTTTGGAAAAGGTGCGGCTGACAAAGAGGTTCGGATATTCGGCAAGGAAGGGGAGGGCGGTGACGCCTGCGAACTCGTAGTAAGCTTCGTCGATGAGGACGGCGGCATGGGGGGCGCGATCGAGGATGCGGCGGATTTCCGCAAGGCCAATGCCCGTGCCGGTAGGGTTGTTGGGATTGGCGATGAGGATGGCGCGTGTGGCGGGATGAATCGCATCGAGCAGTTCTTCGAGGGGGAACGCGAGATCCTGTTTGCGGTAGGAAAGCTCGCGGACGGCGGCGCCGGCGACTTCGGCATAGAAGCGGTACATCGCGTAGGAGGGGTGGAGCACCAGCACATCGTCGTTGTCATCGACGTAGGTGTTCACCAGCACCTGGATGGCTTCATCGGTGCCGTTGGTGAGCACGAGTTGCGGCTCTTCGACGGCGAAGAAGCGGGAAAGCGCCTCACGCGTTTCGGCATATTCCGGGTATACGGAGAAGATGTTCTGGTTCAGCCGTTCCTTGAGGTATTCGAGCACGCGGGGAGAGCAGCCGACGGTATTTTCGTTGAAATCGAGGCGCAGCTTTCCGGAGCGTCCGCCGGTGGGCGGCGAGTAAGGCGCCATGCGGAGCACGGCTTCCCGCGGCCGGAGTTGGGTGGACACGTCACTTGCCAAGGCGCACCTCGACACTGCGGGCGTGAGCTTCGAGACCCTCGGCGCGAGCGAGAGTAGTGATGGACGGGCCGAGGCGGCGGAGCGCTTCGCCGTTCAGTTCCTGGACGGAGATGACCTTGACGAAATCGGCGGCGGTGAGTCCTCCGCGAAGGCGGGCCGCGCCGCTGGTGGGCAGGACGTGATTGGGGCCGGCGGCATAATCGCCGGCGGCCTCGGGGCTGTTGGGGCCGACGAAGACGCTGCCGGCGTGTTTCACCATGTCGAGAAGGCGCATTTCGGGAATGCTGAGGTGTTCGGGGGCGAATTCGTTGGAGAGTTCCACGGCATGCTCCATGGAGCTGACGATGATGATGGCGCTGTTCTTGTCGATGGCTTTGCGGGCGACCCTGGCAGTGGAGAGGTCGTTGAGCTGCTTTTCGATTTCGAGGGCCACCACCTGCGCAAGGCGGCGCGAAGGGGTGAGGAGGATGGCGGCGGCGTCGACATCGTGCTCGGCTTGGGCCAGCATGTCGGCGGCGAGCCAGCGCGGGTCGCCCTCGTGCGAAATGATGAGGATTTCCGTGGGTCCGGCGACGAAGTCAATGCCCACTTCGCCGGCGAGGAGCTTTTTCGCCGCCGCGACATAGATGTTGCCTGGGCCGACGATGCGGTCGGCTTTAGGCACGGTCCTGGTGCCGAAGGCAAAGGCGGCGATGGCATGGGCGCCGCCCATCTGGAACACCTGGTTGACCTCGAGCATGGCGGCAGTGCCATAGATCTCGCGGTTCGGGCGGGGGGAGGCGACGGCGATATTCGGCACGCCGGCAACCTGCGCCGGAATCACCGTCATCATCAGCGTGCTGGGCAGCGGGTAGCGCCCGGAAGGAATGTAGGCGGCCACGCAATCGAGCGGACGAAGGATTTGCCCGAGGCGGATGCCCGGGGCGAGCGCTTTGCGGAAGGGTCTTGGCAACTGAAGCCTGGCGTAGCCGCGAATGTTAGCGGAGGCGGTTTTGACGGCGTGCCGGAATTCGGGGTCGAGTTCCGCGGCGGCCTGGTCCAACTGCTCCTCAGAGACTTTCACGCTGGAGCCCCGGAGATCATCGAACTTCTTGGCGTACTCGACGAGGGCTTTGTCGCCGCGTTTGCGTACGGCTTCGAGAATGGGGCGTACGGTGGCTTCGGCTTCTTCCAGCCGCGCGGCGCGGCGCTGGAGAAGTTTGCCGGTTTGGTTGGCTTCGAGAATCCGGATCATGGCTACATCACAATCTTGTTGAGGGGATATTCCACGATTCCCTGCGCCCCGGCTTTTTTCAGGCGGGGAATGATGGTGCGCACTGTGGCTTCCTCGAGGATGGTATTTACCGCCAGCCAATCGTCCTCACTCAAATGGGAGATGGTGGGACGCTTTAATGCGGGCAGCACGGCGAGAACGGGCTGGAGGTCGTTCTTGTGGACGTTCAGCATGAGGCCGACCTTGCCGAGCGCGTTGATGGCGCCGTCGAGCAGCATGCGGATGTCTTCGAGCTTGTACCGCTTCCACTCCTCTTCCCAGGACTCTTTGTTGGCCACCAGTTGCGTGTTCGACTCCATGACGACATCGAGGATGCGCAGTTTGTTGGCGCGCAGAGAGGAGCCGGTTTCGGTGACTTCGACGATGGCGTCGGCGAGAACCGGCGGTTTGACCTCGGTGGCTCCCCAGGAGAATTCGACCTTGGCGGTAACACCGTGTTTGGCAAGATAGCGGCGAGTGGCTCCCACCAGTTCGGTGGCGATGGTTTTGCCCTGAAGGTCGGTCACTTTCTGGAAGGGTGACGATTCGGGGGCGGCGAGGACCCAGCGAACCTTGCCGAAACTCTGCTTGGCGTAAATGAGGTCGGCGACATTCACTACGCTGGCCTCGTTCTCCTCGACCCAATCGCGGCCGGTGAGTCCGGCGTCGAGGATGCCGTCCTCGACGTAGCGGGCCATTTCCTGGGCGCGGATGAGCATGCACTCGATTTCGGGATCGTCGATGGCAGGGAAGTAGGACCGGCTCGAGGTGGTAATGTTAAAGCCGGCCCGGCGGAAGAGATCGATGGTTGCGTTCTCCAGACTGCCCTTGGGAATTCCTAACTTCAGTTTCAAAACGTCAGCCTCCGTATACTTTGCCGGGATCAAAGGTGCGCGTGTCGGTGACGGCCCAATGTCCATTTTCGAGTTTGCGGTAGAAGCAGCTTTCGTAGCCGTTGTGGCAGACGCCGGGACCGAGGGCCTCCACCTTGATGACGACCGAATCGTTGTCGCAATCAGTGGTGACTTCCTTGACCACCAGGCGATGGCCGGAGCTTTCCCCCTTGAGCCAGAGCTTGGAGCGGGAACGGCTATAGAAGGTGGCGAAGCCGGTTTCGACGGTTTTCTTCCATGCCTCCTCGTTCATAAAGCCGACCATGAGAACGCGGCCCGAAAGATGATCCTGAATCACTGCCGGGATCAAGCCATCCAATTTTGAAAAATCCAAATCCATGTTGCGTGTACCAATAGAAAGCCCGCCGGAACCGCGGCGGGCTAGCTGAACTTCGAGAAGTTACCGGTTCACTGATTAGAACCCAGCCCGTCGCCGCACACGAGCACCGCGGTGATGGTGGGGATGGTGCGGGACGAAGGCTGCCATGAACTCATAAGTATATCAAATCCGGGGTGGGGCGGAATTTTTCGGGCAACAGAGAAACAACCAGGCCCCTGGCCGAGTCAGCGTGATGGCGGTCTTGTGCCCGGCGCCTGCCGGGATGCAAAACCGCAAGCTAAAGGGGGCCTGAATGAAGGGACCTGCGTTTGCCCTTTTGGTGGCAGCGGCGCTGCTGAGCGCATCGAGCGGGCGCATTTTCCATTCTCACGATAAGGCGTTCTACGCCGATCGGAACCTGGTAAATTTTGTCCGGCCGGGGCTGGCGGTCAAGATCACAGGCGCCGCGGCCGGGACGGACGGAGTGATCCGCGTGAACTTTCGCGTCACGGATCCGAAGGGACAGCCGCTGGATGTCAAAGGCGTGGCGACACCGGGCGCCGTGACGACGAGTTTTGTCGCCGCCTACATTCCCAAGGGTGGGCGCGACTGGCTGACGTTGACCACGCGGACGCAGAAAAGCCCCATCACCGGGAACAGCGCGAATCAACCCGCGGCGGACAGCGGGGTGGCGGCGGCGAACGGAGATGCCTACACCTACACTTTCCAAACCAGGCTGCCATCGGGATTCGACAACTCGCAGACGGTGCGAATTGGAATGTGGGCGTCGCGTAACCTGAGCGAGTTCGACCTCGGCACGAATTCGGCGGATGACGTGTTCACATTCCGGCCGGATGGATCGCCGGTTGTGGACACGCATGACGTGATCGCAACGGCAAGCTGCAACCGGTGCCACAATCCACTTTCGGCGCACGGCGGGTCGCGGCGGCTGGTACCGCTATGCGTTACCTGCCACAATCCGGGCGGACAGGGAGTGGACACGATTGATCCGGACACAGGGAACAGCATCGACTTCGAGGTGATGATCCACAAGATTCACGATGGATCGAGCCTGCCCAGCGTGCAGGCCGGCAAGCCCTACCAGATCATCGGATTCCAGCAGAGCGTGAACGACTTTTCGACGGTGGTGTTTCCGGCCGATGCACGGAATTGCCAGATGTGCCATGTTGCGGGCGCCTACCCGCGAAAGGAAACGGTGGGGACCGCCGGTGCGGCGGCGGGGCTACCACCGGCGCCTCTCCATGTGGATGCAAACGGCGCTATCACAGGAGGGTCGGACAATGGGGACTCGACCGCGGCGCCGGTCTTTCCAGGGACCGGGGATCCGACGTCCGGGCCGGCGGGCGCCACCGTCATCGGGATGAACGCCGCCGCTGATCCGGGTCAAGACGGCGAGCCTGCTCCGGCGAACGCGAATTGGTGGTTGACGCAACCCAATCCGCGCGCATGCGGCGCCTGCCATGACAACGTGAATTTCCGGACCGGGGAGAACCACGCGGGCGGGCTTCCAGTGACGGAAAGCCAGTGCTCACAGTGCCACATTCCGCTGGGCGAGTTGCCGCTGGATGCATCGATTCTCGGGGCGCACGTGGTTCCCGAGTGGACGCCAGGGCTGCTGCCTGGCGTGCGATTTCAACTGCTCGAGGCCAGCGGAACAGCGGGGAAGGCTCCGGTGGTGAAGTTCAAGGTCACGGACAATGCAGGGAATGCCGTGGACGCGAGCCAGATGGATTTATTGAATCTTGTTCTGGCGGGGCCGGCATCCGACTATGCGAGCGTGGTGAGTGAGAGCGCGAAGGGCGCGGCTCCGGCTGGGGCGGCGGGCGCCTACACCTACACCTTCAAAAGTGTGATTCCGGCGAACGCAACCGGCACGTACACGGTGGGCATTGAAGGATATAAGAACTTCACGCTGCTGGCGAACACCGTGCTGGCGCGGACGGTGCGCGACGTGGGCTTCAACCAGATTCTGCCATTCTCCGTCGACGGCACGCCGGTGGCTGGGCATCCGGTAGAGATTGTGCAGCAGGATTGCAACACCTGTCATTACCGGATTTCCGCGCACGGCGGAATTCGACAGAACGTGCAGTATTGCCTGCTGTGTCACAATCCCAATGCGACCGACGCCGCGCAGCGTCCGGCAAATCAGGCTCCGGCGCAATCCATCAACTTCCCGGTGCTCATCCACCGCCTGCATACGGGGGAAACCGCGGAGGCGGGAGGACAGATGACGCCGTTCGTGGTTTACGGTTTCGGGGGAAGGCCGAACGACTTCAGCGATGTGCGCTATCCGGCGGACTTGCGAGATTGCGGAAAGTGCCACGTGAACCTTTCGGATTTCCCGCCGCTTCCGGAAGCGCGCCTCGCTGTGAACAATCCGCGGGATTTTCTGAATCCGACTCCGCCGACGGCGGCTGCGTGCACGGCGTGCCATACAGCGAAGGATGCATCGGCGCACGCGTCGCTGATGACCAGCGCGACGCTGGGTGAATCGTGCGGCGTGTGCCATGGGCAAGGCGCGGATTTCGACGTGGACAAGGCACACGCACGCACATTCTGACGCAGTCTACTGCTGGGTGAAGAACAGGTTCGGCCGAGGGCCGCCTGGCGCGGGCGGGCCCTGCGGCGGCTGCGCCGGAGGAGCCAGCAGGTTGAGAAAAATGGCCTGCTGAATGGCGGGCGCAAGTTTGGCGGCGTCCTCGAGTTGCTTCAGCCTGGTTTTTTGCGCATCGGCGAGCAAGGCGACTGCCTGAATGCGGAAGTTCTCCGCAGTGGACCCGGCTTGTTTGCGGAGTGTCTGGATGTCGATGAGCAGACGGCCCAAGGCATTGGCGTCGGTGCTGCCTTGTTGCAGCATGTCATTGAGCTGTTGCTGCTTGTGGGCAATTTCCTGGTTGCGCGTGCGGTTGGTATCGGCCATGCTGCCTATCAGATCCCTGAGTTGCTGGATTTGCGGATCACTCAATTGCAGGAAAGCCTTTACTTCGGCGATGGGCGGCGGCCCTTGGGGCTGCTGTGGCGCCTGAGGGCCTTGGGCAAACAGAGCGCTCGAGAACGCGAACATGGCGGCGAGAAATATACGATGCATCCGGGTTGTTTCTCCTTTGGTAGCGGTTAGGGGCAAGTTCGCCCGCGCTACCAAGGACGGGAAAGTTCCAGGCAGGTTTACTTGCGGATGCCGAAATGCGGCCAGTATTTTTCCGGCAGACGCGTGGGTTTCAGTTCGCGATTGCAGAAGACGTGCTTGGTGTAGCCGGTGGCGAGCAGTCGATTGGCGGCGCGGGTGCGCATCTTGTAAGCGAACTTCACCATCTTCGGATGAGCCTGCTCGAGCCAGGTTTCCACCATCACCTCTTCATCGTAGAGGGCCGGCTGAAGGTAGCGGCAATTGGCTTCGGCGACGGTGAGCAGAACGCCATCGTCGCGCTCCATGTCGCGATATTCAATGCCGAGGGAGCGGCACAATTCGACACGGCCGACTTCCATCCAGACGAGGTAGTTGGCGTAATAGACCACCCCCATCTGGTCGGTTTCGGCGTAGCGGACGCGGAATGAGGTTTCGTGGGCCTGCAAGATTACATCACCGGCCCGATGCGCCAGGGAACAAATTCTTTGTGGCCGAGGCGTTCGGCACAGGTGCGGTCACCGGAGGCGACGCGGAAGAGCATCTCGAAGATCTCGCGGCCCACTTCGGCAACAGTGGCCTGGCCTTCGGCGATGCGGCCGGCATTGATGTCCATGTTGTCGCGCATGCGGTTGTACATGGGCACGTTCGTAGCCACTTTGACGACGGGGATGGTTGGAAAGCCGATGGCGGAGCCGCGGCCGGTGGTGAAGCAGATGAGGTTGCAGCCGCCGGCGGCGAGTCCAGTAAGGGAGACCGGGTCGTAGCCGGGCGTGTTCATCATGACGAAGCCGGGAGAGGTGATGCGTTCGGCGTAGTCCACCACCTGCATGAGCGGCGAGGAGCCCGCCTTAGCCACAGCGCCAAGAGACTTTTCGAGGATGTTGGTGAGACCGCCCTCTTTGTTGCCGGGCGAGGGATTGTCGTTGAAACTGCCTCCGAAGCGGCTGAGGTATTGCTTATAGCCGCGCACAATGTCGAGCAGCTTTTCGGCCACCTCGCGGTTGCGGGCGCGTTTGACGAGCAGGTGCTCCGCGCCGAAGATTTCCGTGGTTTCGGCGAGCACGGCGGTGGCTCCGATTTCGGCGAGCATGTCGGAGCAGACGCCGAGGGCGGGGTTGGCGGTGATGCCAGAGAAGGAATCCGAGCCGCCGCAATTGAGGCCGAGGACGATTTTGGAGCCGGGGAGTTCGACGCGCTTTTCGGCGTGGGCGCGCTCGATCATGGCGGCGATGGCCTTGCGCGTGACATCGACGGTGGCGCGGGTGCCGCCGCTCGATTGCAGCGTGAATCCGCGCAACCGGTCCGTGTCGGGGGCGTTCTTGCCGAGATAATGATCGATCTGGTTCACCTCGCAGCCGAGGCCGAGAATGATGGCGCTGGAGACGTTGGGGTGATGCAGCACGCCGGCGAGCGTGCGCTGCAACTGCTGGGTGTCCGGACCGATGGAGTGGCCGCAGCCTTCGCCGTGAGGGAAGGCCACGATACCGTCAACGTTTTCAGGCAGCGTTTCCCCGGCGAAACTGGCAGCGATGAGTTCGGCGGTGTGAGCGGCGCAATTGCTGGCGGCTACGACGGCGATGTAGTTACGGGTGCCGGCGCGGCCGTCCTCGCGCTGATAGCCGAGGAAGGTGGGCATTCTCGCGGGGGGCGGAGGGTAAGGAACTTCGCTGGCGGGGAACTCATATTCGAAGGTGAGTTCCTCAAAGGCGACATTGTGGGTGTGCACCCACCGGCCCGCTTTGATGTTGGTGCGGGCCGCGCCCATATCCTGTCCGTAGCGCACAATACGGCCGCCGGCAGGAATGTCCTCGAGAGCAACCTTGTGGCCCATGGGGACCTGGTCGAGCAGGGTGAGGCGAAGGCCATCCACCTGAATTTCCTGACCGGCCGGGAGCGATGCGCGCGCGATGGCGATGTTGTCGCGGGGATGAAGGTGAATCACCGCGTTTTGCGCAGTGGGCGGCGGGGCGATTTCAACAAGGGTGCTCATTCGATGCATTTACCTCACTAGAACAGTTTCCGTGATTTGCTCTCCCGTATGCACGTGGAGTTTCTTGCCGACCGGGTGGACCCAGATGCCGGCATGGGGAGGAGCCGGAATCTCCTCCGGACGATTGACGACGATGAAGCCGTAATCAAGTTCGGCGACGGTGATGAACCTTCCGATGTGGACGTGGGCATGGCACTGTGTGCGAACCTTTGGACCATTGTAGGCGGCGCCCCAATTCCCTTCTCCGAAGAGTTCAATGCCTTTGGCGATGGCAGCCTTCCAAAGCCGGATGCGCGCGGCCGGGTGCAGATCGTGTAGATCGTGCTGGCCCGGGGCGTGTTCACGGGGAAGGGCGAGCCAGCGGTTTGGTTTGCGGGGATTGATGTCCTTGAGAAAAAACACATCCTCAGTGGAATGTTTTTCCGCCTCGGCGCAGAGGCTGCACTGCCGCGGGCGCATGGTCTCTGGCTGCGCGGGGTTGCAGTCGCAAGTGGCGGCGGCCCGGGCGAGTAATGGAAAGAACAGGGATGCCAGGAGCATCCAGGTTTTGGACATGACTATCTCCATTATACGGAGGCCGCTATACTTGAGAGCGTGCCGCGTTTCGCGAGGGTGTTCCTCGTCCTTCCGATTGTCTACCTGTTGTACTTCCATGGGCTCGATTCCGTTGGTCTGCTGGGGGCGGATGAGCCGCGCTACGCGTCCATCGCTCGAGAGATGGCCACCAGCGGCGATTGGATTACACCGAGGTTGTGGGGGGAGGTGTGGTTTGAAAAGCCGGCGCTGCTGTATTGGATGATGGCGGCGGCGATGAAATTGGGGGCGCCGGGAGGCTGGGCGGTGCGCCTTCCCATAGCGCTGATGAGCGCTGCGTTTTTGGCGGGATATTTCGTGCTGCTGCGAAGGCGTATCGGCGGCAAGGCGGCGGGGTTGGCGGCGGCGATGCTCGCGACGTGCGCGGGATGGCTGGTCTACAGTCACGTAGCTGTGACAGACGTTCCGATGACGGCCTGCTTCACGGCGGCGATGCTGTTGTGCGCGGAGTGGCTGGAGGATGGCAAGCCTGACAGGCTATGGCATGCGGGTTTTTGGATGGGGGTGGCGGTGCTGGCGAAGGGACTGGTGCCGCTGGTGCTGGCCGCGCCGGTCGCCTGGTTCGGGCGTAAACGTCTGCTCGAGGTGTGGCGTCTGGGCGCGGGGACACTGGCAGTGGCCGTACCGTGGTATGCGCTCTGCGTGGCCGCCAACGGCAGAGCCTTTCTGGTGGATTTCATCTGGAAGCACCATTTCGGCCGCTTCTTCACCCCGGAGTTGCAGCATGTGCAGCCGTTTTGGTTTTACGTTCCGGTGATTCTTGGGCTGCTGTTTCCCTGGACGCCGCTGCTTGCGCTGCTGCGGAGGCCGAGCCAGCCTTTCACGCGATTTCTCTGGGTGTGGGCGCTGTTTGCGCTGATGGTGTTTTCGGCGAGCTTGAACAAACTGCCGGGCTACATGCTGCCGCTGCTGCCGCCGCTGTGCGCACTGATTGGCATGGCGCTGGCGCAGGCACGGCGTCCGGAATGGACATTGGCCGTTAGCGCCGCGCTGGCGGGCATGGTGCCGGCGCTCGCTCCCGCGATACCTCTGGCAGTGGCCGCGGGAAGCAGCCGCGCGCTTGGCTCCATCGATGGATGGTATGTACTGCCGTTGGGTGCGGCAGCGGGCGCTGCGGCGTGGGTGTTGGCGCGGCGGTTCGGGCAGGCGGCGGCGGTGGCATTCGTGGTGTGTCTGACGGCTGGGATGGTGTGGAGGCTGACGCGCGATGTCTTTCCACGGCTGGATGAAGAAGTCTCGGCGCGCGGGACGTGGCGGCGTGTGGAGGCGCGGCGCGGGGAGGTTTGCCTGGAAACTCCACGGCGTGCCTTCCGGTACGGGATGAATTACTACTCCGTGATTCCGCTTCCGGATTGCGCGGAGCAGGAGCGGCCCATCCATCTGAAGCAGTGACTTACCAAATGAAATTCTGTTACTTACAGGTGTTAGTAAATGCCATCAACTGGAGGCCGGCCGGCGAGTGATGGAATCCGCCAATGACCTTTCGGTATACTAACCGGACCATGGCAAATTTTCTCTGTCCTCTCCTCGCTGGGGCTTCCATCGCGCTGGCCTGTTCTTCTGTTCGCGCGCAGACGGTAGATGTGCCAAACTGGCCTGCGCCGCTCTACTGGTCTGGCGACGCCGGGGGGGGCGGCGAAGGGTGAGCGCGAGGCAGCAATCTCGGGGCAGTTGCCGTTTGTGGCGGTGACGCCCTGCCGTGTGATGGATACCCGGCAGGAATATGCGATTTTCGGTTTCAGCGGAGCATTTGGTGCTCCGGCATTAGCCGGCGGGCAGCAACGGGAGGTTCCGATTCCGCAGAGCAATTGCGGAATCCCGTCGAACGCGCGCGCCTATTCGTTGAACATTACTGTGGTTCCCTTGGGATCGCTGCAGTATCTGACGGTGTGGCCTACAGGGCCGGCGCGTCCCAACGTTTCGACGCTGAATTCGTTCGAGGGCAAGATTGTCGCCAATGCGGCGGTAGTTCCGGCCGGCATAAGTGGGGCGATCTCGGTGTATGTGTCAGACCCGACGAACGTGATCATCGATATCAACGGCTATTATACGGATCTGCCTACGGTGGGGCCTCCCGGACCGACAGGTCCGATTGGGCCGGCCGGTCCAACAGGGGCAGCAGGTCCGGTCGGGCCCACTGGCGCTACTGGAGCGACGGGACCAATCGGACCGATTGGACCGACTGGAGCTACCGGGGCTATGGGTCCGACGGGAGCAACGGGACCTGTGGGGGCTACCGGACCTGTGGGAGCCACCGGCGCTACGGGGGCAACGGGTCCCATAGGACCGGTGGGCCCGGTAGGCCCCACTGGACCAACCGGACCAACCGGGGCGAACGGAGTTTCTGGCTGGGTGCGGCTCAGCGCAACCCAAACGCTGGTTGCCAGCGCGTTGACGGCACGGCAGCTATCGTGCCCCATCGGGAAGAAAGTGCTCTCCGGAGGCGCCCAATTGACCACGTCTTTGTCTGGAAACGAGCGGACTCAGATCAACATTCACGAAACCTATCCGGATACGGATTCGACTTGGACCTTCGTGATTTCCAATACGTCGAGTACGACGGTGGATTACGCCCTATATATCATTTGTGCAACGGCTCCTTGATATCTCCCTCTTGAAGGGGAGGAGGCGAGAGCGAAGTAGCTCGGCAGCGGTGCATGCCGGAGGAGCGGAAGGGTGGCCGCGGTGCGGCGGGAGTGGAGCCAGGGCGGCGGCGACCTTGGATCGAGACCCGGTTCCGGCGGCGATGCAGCAACGAGTCTTTCCAAGTGGCAGGGGAGGCTCGGATGAACGCATCGGCGGACGTCTTGGGGTTGGCGACGAGGGAATTGGCGATAACGCAGGCTCCGGATGGCAACGAGAAGGCACGGTCGCTCCCCCACTGAATTTCGGCTGCGGGAATAGCTTGGGCATCCCTGGCATTGAAGACCGGGAAGGCGAGCGGTTGAGGGCAAGCAGGAATTGAGTGGCGATCGCGTGGTGAAAGGATTCGGGCTGAGAGTGGGTTGAGTGGGCGTAAAGTTTGACAGGTGATGGGGTTGTCTGATGTAATGAGGAACGTACTCCTCAGTAGCTCAATGGTAGAGCATTCGGCTGTTAACCGAAGGGTTGTAGGTTCGAGTCCTACCTGAGGAGCCAATTCATTTTCAAGCACTTCCCCCAGCCCAACCGTTAACCGAGATCTCCGTCTGCAACCTCGCAACTGGCCGTAACTTCGGCACTTCCGCGTCTCTCCGTTTCCAGCAGATTCCGAACTGAACTGCCAGCCGTGCGCCCCGGCAACGTTTGCCGGAGGCCGTTTCTCCCCGTCTCTGGAGGGAAACCAGGAATTGGTTAACGGTGCGGCACTGGTTGTCCAACCTCAGGCCGGACGACTCGAACCGCGAGAATTGAACCGAGTGGCTTAACTCTTCCCAAGTATTCGCTCTTGCGCCTTTTGTCGGATCTCGTCGGCGTACACGATGCCGCCGATGCCACCCGGATGGTCCTCGGACGTGACCACACGATCCCAGTAGCCATTGTCCTGATACCACTGCTGCTTCTTCTCCCAGTCTTCCCTGTAGGACGCCTTCTCAAGCATCCCCAGGTGCTCCCAATACCAGGTGCGGCCTTGATAATGGACCGTGAAATCGGGTAGCCGGAAATTCTTCGGGTCGCCGTCCTTCGCGGGCAGTTCCTTTTCGTACTCAATCGACAGGCCCAATGAAGCGAGGACGTCATGTACGATGACCTCGCTTTTCGACCGCACCGGCGTGCCATCTGATGTGCGATGGATAAGGCCCTCGGGCCGATACGGACCCTTGATGCCGATGTCTCCCGCGTCCTGCCCGATCAGCAACTTGAACATCCGCGTTGTCCGGCGCATCGTGTCCGATGCTTCCGGTCGGCGCAGATCTAGCAAGGGCTGGCTGTCCTTTTCGACGAGCAGTACCAGCTTGCGCTTGAAGCGCGTGAGGCCCGTGTACAGGAGCTCGCGCGAAAGCGTTTGGGCCTTGCGCGGCACGATGAGAATGACGGTTTCGAAATCGCTGCCCTGCGCTTTGTGGACCGTGAGCGCGTACGCGAGTTCCAGGGCTTCTTTCACTTCGGACTTCTTATAGCCGTACTCTGCCTCCGGCTGCGTAGAGAAAACGACTTTCACGTTGTCCGGCTTGCCGTCTCTGCCCTTCCAGGCATTCTTGATGATGCCAATCTCGCCGTTGGCGACGAACCGGAGGCCCACGGCATCCTTCGGGAGCCATTTGGGCTGGTTCACCGTCTGCATGACCTTGTCGTGGTAGACGATCTCCTGGTCGCCCATCGGCGACGGCCACTTCGATTTCGGATCGCGCGCCTGACTGAGCATCGTCGCGCGGAACCGGCTTTGGATGACCCGGTTCAGTTCGTCCGTCCCAAAGGGCTGGATACGTGTAGCGGAGAGAATCTGCCAGTTCTCGCAGGCATTCCAGGCCTCCCCCTCGATTCCGAGGGAACAGTCGAAAGCAGATTCATCATCGCCGTGGATGCCGAATTCCGATTCCAGCACTTTGTCGATTTCCGCCAGAAGTACGCCGTGATCGTTCCAGAAGGAAATCCGCACGTCGCCGATTTCCCCCTTCTGCACGAGCTCGGACAGGACGGCGTCGTCGCCCGGCCCGCCCTCGTCGCGGTAACCAGCGGCCAGTTCCAGGCCCTTGCTGAAGATCTCGCCCGCACCGGTCTGCGTCACGCGCATACAGGTCTTTAGTTCGGCGATGCACTCCGGATGCTCCTCGCGCAACCAGCGGAGAATATCGACGAATGGGCGCCCGGGTCCGATCGGCGGCAACTGGTAGGGATCGCCGACGAAAATGAGCCGGCGAAACGCGTTCGTGTCAATCGCGCGGAACAGCGCCGAGAGCAGTTCGACCGAAGGCATCGAACTCTCGTCGATGACGACATTCCGGTAGATCGTCCTGCCCTTTTCGGGCTCATCAAGAATCCGGTAGCGCGGCCCGAGCATGCCCACCTTGTGCAGGATCTGGTGAATGGTATGCGCTTCCCTGCGTGTTGTGGCCTGCAGGCGCACGCGCGCCTTGCCTGTAGGAGCTGCCAGGAGCGTCGCCGTATGGCCCTCAATCTTCCGCAGTTCTTCGAGGAAAAACCGCAAGACGGAGGTTTTTCCCGTGCCGGCGCCTCCGGTCAGGATGGTGATCCGGTTACTAAAGAGGACTTCGAGCGCGCGGACTTTCTCGTCAATGGCATCTCTCTCGCGCGGCGTTACGGGCTCTCCGAAACCGCCCTTTCCCTTCGGCCTCGTGAGCAGCGCGCGCCAGTCCGGCGCGGCCTGCGGCAGATCCTCGACCTTGCCGACACCCTCCAGCACCTTCGCGATTTCGACTTCCTGACGGCGCACGGATTTAAGCGCGATGAGCCTGATCTCAGGCGCGACTGTTTCCTCGTCGGGCTCCTCCGCGCCAAGGTCTTCGACGAGCTCGTCATCAACAGCCGCCACGGCCGGCGCTGACTTCGGATTCACTTCGGCAACCCGCCAGGATTCCGGGTACGGCTCCTCTTTCAGCCAAAGAATCGCGTCGTGGAACTTGCGGTCCTCGCCTTCCCAGAACACTTCACGATCCGCCAGGCAGCGCCGCTTCTCGGGAAAATACTCATGAACCCTGCGCACGAAAGTTTCGAACGGTAGGAGGGTATCGCCGGCATTCGCCGCCTGCCGCAAGACGGCGCAGGCGGTCGCGCGTACGCGCCGCCGGTCATCATGCGCAATGGGCGGGCCTTTGCGAAAGAGAGCCGCATCGCCCTCCGGCCACATGCCCTGGTCTATGGTTTCGAGGCCGATGGGTTCGCTGTATTCAGAGCCCTTATCCTGCTCAAACAAGAGATAGGGATTTTCGATAATCTTTTCCGCGCGGGCGGCAATGCCGCGCTTGTCCCGCAGGTCCTCATTTGCGACGCCGGTCACCTGGTCCGTGGTCAATTCAAAGCGCACCAGCATGTCGAGCAGCTTGTGGCGGGAGGGCATCTGACGCCACTGCCTCCCCGCCGCGAGCAGACCCTCATAGTAGTGATCGGTCGGGGGATCAATCCGTCCGGAAAGGATAGCCTTGACGTGCTCCCACGGGTCCTGCCGCTTGCGCTCCAGCTCGCGCAGCACCGTCGCGTGGTAGTCATGCCCCTGCACGCAGCCGAGATAGCGCAGCACCGAGCCAACGCCCGGAAAAGCGCCCCGTCCGGCCCAGACTTCATCGAGAACGCCGTTGCACCACGCAATCACATCGGTCCAGAAACCCGAAGCGCCGACGAATCCATCCGCCCGCACACGCTCGATGGATTTCAGGATCGCGAGCAGCGCGGATACTGCCTGGCCGTCGGAGAGGTGCTCCGCTACATAGGAAAAAGGAAGGCTGAGGCCCTCCGGTGGCCTGCACACGATCGGTTCGGTGTCTTTCCCGAGCGCAAGGTATTCCTGATAGGGAATGCGCACACCTTCACCGGTTGCGAAACCGCTCGTGATCCGCCTAGACCAGATCGGGAAGTTGCCGGGCCGGTCCGGGCGGCGCCCGAAGTAAAGCTGGTCCCCGATCTCGACGATCCGCGCCACGCCCACGATCATACGCGGCACCTCATCGTTTACCGCGTTGCCTCGGTTGCAGTAGTAAAAAATCAGCGAGGAACCCTTCTTCAACTTGCCCCAGAAGTGGTTCAGCAAAGCGCGCTGACGGTTGTCTTCCATCACCCAGGTTGGCGAGGAGTCGAGATTGCGGCGTTCCGGAATCTGCAGATTCTCTTCCTCGCAGATTTCCCGGAAGCTCTCTTCCAGCATCCAGCGATACGGCGTCGGGCAGCAGGAGCATGGCGGTATTTCTTCTTCCGCACTAGGCAAGCCGCGTCCCTCAAGGGGGTCATCGTGTCGGATGTAGAACCGCTCGTCACCGAAAGCGTTCGCGTCGCGTTGACACGGTGGCAGGTAGCTTGCCTGCTCCCGAACGACGCGAAGCGCCTGCCCGCGGTTCGCATCTTCAATGCCGTCGTGGCGTCCTTTGCGCACATGTTCATGAACCATGCAAGCTGCATTCAGTCTTGGGTGCCTGCAGACTCGGCCATTCCAGGCATCCTCATGCCAGGTCAAGCGCGCGGATAGATGTGTGGCCACGATTGATCCTCCCCCCTGCCAGACGAGCATGCGACTTCGGTCACTCGCCGGCAGGGACTTCAAATCTGCGCGAACCAGTCCGCTTCGACGGACACCTCTTCGACCATTTTGGTCGTCACGCCTAGCTTCAGGTTCTTCAGCAGTTCGCATAGCTGCTCACCGTCGATCAGGTCGATCGCCGGCGCGCCATCCCTGGTTGCTTCCTTCTGCGCGTCGGGCGTGTACGACCCAGTGGTCATGAACAGCCCCTTGTCCGTCCGGCCGACCATCGCCCCGCGGAAGTCCCGGATGTCTTTGGCGCGGACGTTGCCCTTCCACTTCTTGCACTGGAAGTACACCTGGAACGACAGCAGCGCCACACGCAGAACGCCCACCCCATCGATTCCCCCGTCGCCACTTCGGCCCGTCACTTCCACTTTCAGGAAGCCCGACTCACGGAGGATGCGTTGGCACAGACGCTCGAAACCGTCGGCGGTCATTCCCTGAACGACGCCGATCAGTTCGTCCTTCCACCCGCCGCCACTTTCTGGCACTCCCTCTGGCTCCGCGGTCCCGTTTCCCGAACGACGCTTCACCTGGTTCATCTTGCGGACGGCCGCGACGACCTCCTTGATATCTGATTCCTTCAGCCGCCGGCCCTTAGCGGTGAGCGCCCACACCCCACGCGAGGTGTTCTCCAGCGCGTCGTACTTTCCCAGGTAGCTCTGGGCCCATCTCAGGTTGTAACCGACTCGACTCTCTCGGCCGGTCGTGTGGGCGACGCTCTGGGCGTCCTCCGGGATCTTGGCAATCTCGATTACCTTGTCCAGGAGTTCGTGATGTGAGGCGGAACCGCCGATCTGCTTCAACGCGCAGATGGCGGGCCACATGAGCCGGTCGAAGCTCGGCACCTGAGTTTCGGAGGATGCCATGATGTTGTCCTATTCGCTGATCTGGAACGAAGCTAACATTCTATTCCGCTGCGCTACTGGCAGTCCAAGCCGGACAAATCGGCGCGCAGCAGCGAATATAGTTAACGAGCGCGGACAAAGCCGCGCCGATCACATCCACCAGACGCCGGCTCGACCGCCAAGCGGAGATCGTCGTGGGTGGTCTTCAAAGGAGACCGCTCATGCGCGATCACGATGCCGCGCTCGATCAAGCCGTCGCCGAGGTTGCCGCCATCCTGGGCGACGCCCTCGTGCGCCTGATCTTCCCCACTCCTCCCGTCGGGCGAGTTGACTTCCCAGAGACGGAGAGCCCTCATGTGACTGCTGGTTAACGCCATGAAGACAGAAACCCAAATCCGCGAGGAAATCGAGGGCCTGCGCAGCCTGACCACCGCGCAGCTCAAAGAGAAGTACCGAGAGGTCTTTGGCGAGCAATCGCGATCCAATCACAAGCAGTTCCTCTTTCGCCGCATCGCCTGGCGCATCCAGGCGAACGCATGGGGCGGCATCTCCGAGCGCGCCCGCCAACGCGCGCTCGAGATTGCGGACGACGCCGATCTCCGCATCCGCGCGCCGAAGAACTTCCTCCGCGAGCCCATCGACGACGGCAGGACGATCGAGGTGAGGGTCAAACCGTCGCTCGATCCGCGGTTGCCGTTGCCCGGCACGCCGCTCATCCGCCGTTTCCAGGGCAAGGACATCATCGTCCACGTCCGCCCGGATGGCGGGTTCGAATGCAACGGCAGGATCTACACGTCCCTGAGCCGGGCGGTGACGGAGGCGACGGGCACGCGTTGGAATGGGTTTGCGTTCTATGGGCTGGGACATCGGCCAGGGGTGAAGCATGGCGACCAAGAGTAACGGCAACGGGAGCAGCGGGCCGACGACGGTCCGGTGCGCCATCTACACCCGGAAGTCGACGGAGGAGGGGTTGAATCAGGATTTCAACTCGCTCGACGCGCAGAGGGACTCCGGCGAGGCGTACGTCCGCAGCCAGACTGGCGAGGGATGGACCTTGCTGCCGGATCAGTACGACGATGGCGGGTTCACGGGCGCCAACATGGATCGCCCGGCGTTGCGCCGCCTGCTGGCCGACGTTCAGGCGAAGAAGGTCGATTGCATCGTGGTCTACAAGGTGGACCGGCTGAGCCGGTCCATCCGCGACTTCGGGAAGATCATGGAGATCCTGGAGAAGCACGGCGCGACCTTTGTTTCGGTCACGCAGCAGTTCAACACGACCACATCTCTCGGCCGCCTCACTCTGAACATCCTGCTTTCCTTTGCGCAATTCGAACGCGAGATTATCTCCGAGCGTACCCGCGACAAGCAGATCCTGGCGCGCAAGCGCGGCAAGTGGACCGGCGGTCACCTGCCGCTCGGCTACGACCTGGAGGACGGCAACCTCGTCGTCAACGAGGAGGAGGCCGCCCGCGTGCGTCAGATCTTCGAGTGGTATCTCGAAGGCCAGGCTGTGCATGGTATCGTCGCCAAATGCGAGGGCCTTGGATGGCAACACAAGCAATGGGCAACCAAGGAGGGCAAGACGTTCGGCGGCCACCCCATGCGGAAGTGCCACATCTACACTATGCTGGCGAACCCGCTCTATGCCGCGCGCATTCGCGCCGCCGATGAGATCGTGGCTGCTACTCACCCTCGGATCGTCGACGACAACACCTTCGACCTAGTCCAGCAGAAGCTGAAGGAGAACACCCGGAACCCCGGTGGTGAGCATCGGCACAAGTTGGAGGCGTTGCTGCGCGGTCTGCTCTACTGCTCATGCTGCGGATCGGCCATGTCGCCGAGCTACTCGTCGAGCAAGAACCGGCGTTACCGGTATTACGTCTGCCTCCGCACCATTCAGAAGAAGGGCGATGGCTGCACGACGCGCGCCGTGTCCGCGCCCATGGTTGAAGAGGCGGTAGTCGAGAGCGTCCGGCGGTTCGCCATGACTCCTGAGGTGGTCGAGGCGACGGCGCGCGTGGCGCGGCAGCGGCTGACCGAAGAACTGGGCCGACACCGCGAGGAATTGAAGGCGGTCAACGTCCGCGTCCGGAACGCGAAATCGCAACTCGTGCGCGCCAAGAACCTGGAAGCCGACCGGGAGACATCGCTCCGCGAAATCGTCACGGCGGGCGAGGCCAAAGCGGAGGCGCTTCGCAGCGCGGTGGAACGAGGCGAGCGGCTGAGGTTTGACGATCGGATGGTACGCCAGCATCTGGTGACCTTCGACGACGTCTGGAAGACGATGACCATAGAACAACAGGCCGCCTTGCTGAGGCACCTCATCGAGCGGGTCGGGTACGATGCCCGCGGCGACAAGGTGAAGGTCACCTACAACTCGAACGGCATTCGGGAGTACTGCAAGGAGGCAACGAAGTGAAAGACCGTTGCGAAGACGAGATCACACTGCGGCGGACGAGCCGGCAAGGCGCGGGCCGGCCGAAGAAGGCGACGGAACCGGAGCCACCGCGCATTCCCCGGGTGGCCCGGCTGATGGCGTTGGCGATAAAGTTCCAGGAGATGATCGACCATGGTGAGGTGAATGACCACGCCGACCTGGCACGGCTTGGCTTCGTGACCCGCGCGCGGTTGACGCAGATCATGAATTTGACGCTACTCGCGCCGGACATCCAGGAGCAGATCTTGCGCGGGGCTGTGGCCCCCGAATCTTCGATCCGCCTTGTTGTGCGCTGGGTCGATTGGGCCTCCCAGAGGCAGATCTGGCGAAGTGCCAGCGTCAAAACCTCCAACCTTGCGTGATCTTGTCAAGAATGCTGTTGACCAACCCGAAATCGCTGTCCGGCTTCGACTTGACCGTGATCCGAACCTCAATCTGCGGGTCCATCCCGGCCAGAGGCTTAGCGAGTGCGTGGATCTGGTCGGCGAGATCCTGAATCTCGTTGATGCTGAGCACGGCAAGCGACGAGCCTCGCCGCCCAGACGGCGTGGGCGTGGGCTGTGGCTCCGGTGGCTTTGGAGCTTCGGTGCGGATGGTGAGTTCGATCCCACCGTCATTCTGAAGCGAGGTGATCGGACCGCTGCCGCTGGCGCGATGAATAAAGCCTTGCCCCAACGCTGCGTTCAGACTGTCCAGGAACATCTTGGGCGGCCAAGGACGGCCACGGCGTGCCTTCAGGTCGGCGTACAGCGCAGCGACCGACGTCTTCGGCTCAGCATCCTTCGACCACGCATCCGGGAGTGATGCAGGCAGCAGATCGATGGCGGCCAATGGCGCCGGAGGCCCGAACAGCAACGCGTCCGCGTCGAGTTGGATGGCGCTGGGCACCTCTCCGAAAATGCTCTCGTTGCCGTAGATCAGCCACAGTCTGCCGTCCTGGATTGCTTTGGAGACTGCCTTCTTGACGATGGCGTAGTCGACCTTCGGGATCGCACGGGCTTCCGGAGGATAGCCCGGCTGCGTTTCCTCCTCGTAGAAATGCGCTCCATCGAACCAGGTGTAGAAATCAGAGAGCTTCACGCCGTCGTCCGACTTCGGCCACAGCCCGGTGAGGGCATCGGGAAGCACAGCACTGACGCTCAGAGCGTTCAAGGTCGCCTGCGCCGGCAACCACGCCTCTCCCGTCTTCTGCCAGTCCACTACGTCAATCCCGGACCGCCAGAACCATGCCTCTGACTGGTCACTTCGAATGCAGCGGAGAGCCAGCACGCCGCGCCGCACGGCGTCTTCCACAGTGTTCAGGACGGTTTTCGCGCTCAGAAGCTTGGGCAGCCGCGGATCGCGTCCGAACTGTTGATAAAGGTCGGCAACCCGGATGTGGGAATCCGTAGGCGGCCAGACCGGATACAACGCGTTGGGCGGGATGATCGCCTCCGCGTCGATCTTTTCGCGGAACAGCCGTAAAGAGGACTCCTGGAGCAGGGTCGCGAAGAGCGACTGTGCACCCATCGTGATTTTCTTGGACAGGATCGACCCGTCCTTCTCGACGTAGACCACAAGCTCGTAGGCGTTCTTCACTGCCGTTTGAGCGGTCTTCAGAGCCTCGCGCTTCTTGTCGCGGACCGTCTTTTGTTGGAAGCTCTCCAGCTTCGAGAACTGACTGGAAGACTCGATGTCCTCCCAGGCCAGCCACTCGGCAATCTGCTGCTCCGCTTGATGGAGACCAGTCACGCTCGGAGTGGCCACGAGAACAACATTCTGATACGTCCGGATGTCGGAAGGTGAGGAATGGGTCCGGATGAAGTCCTCGACCTTCTTCGGCGCCGGATCTCCAACAACGCCGGCATAATCTGCGCCCAGGACGACAATCCGGAACTGCCCATCGTCCTCCACGGCGCTGGGAGAGTCCGGCAGCTTGTGTGGCTTCACGCCCTCTTCCACGAGACCCTCGTACAGGGGAGGGCACTTGTCCCTGGCAATCTCGTCGAACTTGCCTTTGGCGTGCTTCAGCGCCCGCTTCTTGTAGGTGTCATGAAGCTGGTTGAGGTTCGGAGTTGGCCCCAACCGCCAGTACTTGGGCACTCCAGTCCCTGCTTCTGTGGCGTCACACTCCTCTAGGTACCAGGAGGTCTTGGCCCATGCGATCAGCCCGTTGTTCAAGACCGCTGGAAGCTCGCAAGTGGGCGCGAGCAGCCAACGGAGATCAGTAAGCTCCGCCTGTTCACCGATCGGCTGCGAGAAGACGAAGCTGGCCAGGCAGGCTGCCTCGATTTCCCGTCCCGTGAGCGTCGCCGCCTCGGCCTTCTGTGCCTCCAACGCGCGCGGAAGTTCTGTCTTCAGATTGGTGGGCCACTGCGGGTTGCGAATCCGGTCGGAGTCTTTGGCCGCCTCGGCCAGTTTCAGCAGAGCCTCGCTTAATCCGTCCTTGGAAGGCGCCTCGAGGAAAACCTGCGGACCAATCAGGGGAGACTCGTCCCAGTTCTCCGCGTCCCGCAACGCCATCGCGAACGTCTGGAGGACACCGCGGGTGCGCTGAAATTGGTCGAGGTCCGTCCACTTGCCGAAGAACCGGTCGAGAAGGTCCGGGTGGAACGGGTACGCCATCTTGAGGCGCTCCAGCGAATCGGGCAGTTTGGCCCGAACGCCGTCCACCGCTTTCATGCGCGGCCAGAATGCGGCGATGTGCTTCTCACGATCGGCGGGATTCTCGGGAAATGCCTCAAACAAGCGCCGGCGCAAGAGTTCGGCCAGATCGTCCTTTTCCACGGGTGATTGCAGCGACGCCTGGCGGTTCAGGCCATTGTTGCTGGCGCTGAGGATCGCCTTCCCGACCTCGTCGTTCTTCTGCGGGTCGGTGGCAAGGAGGGAGACCACCAGACATGAACGCGAAGAGGACTCGACTGCTTGCGAGAGGCGCTGGAAGAAGTTTTTGAAACGGTCGTACCAAACGGGACCTCGATCCTGCCGTTGCCCCGTTGGATCCGGCGATGCCGCATCGTGGGCCCACATCAGGAACTCGTCGATGAGGATGAGGGCCCCGTGCCCGGTGGCCTCTACCTCGCTCAATAGCTGCGCCCAGAGCGTGTCGGCGGGCGGCGTATCGAAGTCGGGCTGACCTTCATCGCGTGCCAAGATCTCGAATCCGCGCTGGCCGAGTAACTGCCAGGCGATCAGGTTCCAGGGCATCCGGAAGCTGCGCATCTCGCCTTTGGGCGACTTCACCTCGCAGCCTTTCACCCAGTCCACCTTGTCGAACGACACGGCGGCGACGCGGGCCTGGGGCGGGTCGGGAAGCTGGGCCTCATTTAAAATCGTGCCCACGCAGGTCTCTTCCTTGGGCAGATCCGAACCGAGTGTCGTCAGGTAGTACAACGTCGTCTCGGTGTGGGACTTGCCGCCGCCGAACGTCTGCGCGATGTTAATGATCGACTCGCCGCCGGGAAGGCCAGCGAGCCGGCGCAGCACCACCTTGCAGAACTGCCTCAGATTCTGCGTGGCGTAGGTCGCACTGAAGAACTGCTTCGGATCGCAGTAGAACGGCTTCTCACCGGGCCAGCCGTTCACGACCTTGTGGAGATCGACTGCGAAATCGCTCGCCGTCAGCTTTCGGTCACGGATCTCCGGCCGGAGTTTGCAGGGCTCCTTCCAGGGCTGGATCACGAATGGTTTGCTGGGCTTGCTCATGCTTTTCCTCCGAGCCTATCCGATATGAACAGTGGCCGTATCCTCGACGTTGTCGAAGAGGGACACTTCCTTGGTTTCGTTCGCCACGATGACGATCTTGCGGTTCATTTTGAGCTGCGTGGCCAGCGCCTCCACCAGCCGCCGTTCCGAATCCTGCTTATCCCGCACCGCGAGTTCGCGGACCGCTTGCAGCAACGGTTTGAAGGCCCGTTCGTTCGCGAGGCCCCAGGTATCGAATTGCTGTTGCACTTCCACCGTCCGGTTCTGCTGGAACAAGTACATGAGCCGATGGAGTTTGTCGATCAGGGGCGCCGGTTGGCCCGCCTTGCTCTCACCAAGGGAGTCCGATGCGGTGCGCTCGTCCCATTTCAGGAGGCGGTACTCGTTCCCTTTGCCTTCCGGCTTGGAATCCTCCGCGTCCTCCGCCTCTTCCTCCTCTTTGCGCGGGCGCCCCTTTTTCTTGCCGCCTTGCTCCAAGATGTTCCAGACCACTTTAAGTTCGGTCTCATTCTTGCCGCAAGCATTCGCGTACAGAATGCAGGCACCGGCAGGCGCCGCATCCAACCGGAAGTAATTACGGTGCAGTAGATAGTACTGCGTCACGGAGTCGATCTCCAGAGTCTCGCCCCTGCCCTGCGTCTCTTTCTGTAGGTCGTGGAAGCCCGGGAGCTCACCGAGGCTGAATTGCAGCACGAGTTTCCGGACTTCGTGGAGGAACACGCTCACAGTCATGATGCCGCCTCCAGTCTTCTTCACGTACGGATGAGCGCTGTAGGCTTCCAAAGCAGGGCCAAGTGCCGCCCATAGAAAATCTGGGCCGTTGATGTCGCGGTCAAAGTAGTACTGGAGGATGTTCCGCCCACCTAAAGCGTCTCGAGGGTCGAACAGGATGTGGCGCATTCGGTCAAGGACGTTCTCCTCCCAACCAGCAGACGCCGTTCTGAGGCGCTTGCGGCAGACGAGCCACACCGACGATGCAAGTGCAGCAGAGTTGTTGCTCCTCATCCGCCCCGTGCGTTCGGTCTGGATTGGCCAGCTGGCAGACACAACGAAGCCAGATCGCACGAGAGCAGCCACTAGAGTCTCCCAAGCGTCCACTTCTTTGTTGGCGAACACAACAGCGAGTCGACCCGAGTCGTCAAGCTGCCGCCACATCTGCTCGAAGGCACGGGCCATGCCATCTTCGTAGGACTTCTTCGCCGCCGCCTTGTCGCCCTTGTGCCTTGATTCATCTTCGATCAGCTCACCATCCTGTTTGTCGTGGTCCCACTTCGGTCCAACCCGATCGGCAAATGCCGCATCGATCTCAGGACTGAGGCCGTTCGTAATGCGGCGCTGCCAGATCAGGAAATAGTCCATCAGGTCCGAATAAGGGATTGCGTCATAGTATGGTGGATCAGTGAATACGAGGCTGCGCCGCTCATCGGCTCCGCTCAAGGCACTTACGCGACGCAAGACGGGCGACTGCGGCGCAGGACGCGTGGATTCAAGCAACTTGTCTACGACGCGGCACGCTACTTCAAGGCCACCCGAGTAAAACCGAGCCGATTCTGTAAAGGGATTCGCTTCCGCGAAATCCCATGTGATTGGCAAGGCGTACCGGCTGAAGGTGTGCAGCACCTCGTCATTGGCACCGCTCCATATGCAAAGCGTGCTCATATAATCAGCCAGCTTGCCAAAAGCGATGGTGAGGAGACCCGCAATCGCTGATGTACCAGGGTCCTGCTCCCTACGCAGTTGTTCCACGGCGGCGCGAGTGTGGTGGACGAAAACGCCCAGTGAAAGTAGCTGGCGTGAGGTGAATAGATCTCGCCATGTTTTCATCCCGTACTTCTGAACCGAAAACGCCCGACTGGCTCCGCTCCCTCCGCCTTCGGGCGTCGGCTCCTCCGGGATGCCAAAGGGTACGTCCGCGAATGCGTCCTGAAGTCGTTCTTCGGAAACCGCAGCCGCGTTCAATTCCAGCAGATCCGGTTTCCGGTAGCGCTTCACCGATTTCTTCGAGTTCTGCTGCAGAGAGTCCGTGACCGCAGCGATCATCTCTGCGCCTAACAGTCCTTGAATCCCCTGTCGTCGCAGATCCTCCGTCGTGAGAGAAATCATCCCTGGCCTGCCGCTCACAGGGCTCCATACACCGGATCGATTCATGGTCCCGGCGTTCAAAAAATCGCTGAAGCTCGACTCGGTGATACCCCACTCCACGAGCTTCGGATGATCCCCAAGGACTCTTGAGGGCTTCGACAGGTCCTCTTCTTGAAGCAGGAAGTACTCGACGCCAGTCTTGTCCTCCTTTGGAACAGGCAGCACGGCGACACGGCGCCCCTTCTTTCGGCTCAACCAGAATGTCTTCAGCAGAGGAATGCGTCCCAACGTGATCTTGTCTCGTGCGGACCGCGCCCACAGATAGGCTACAGTCGATTCGCCCTTGATTACCGGATACCGGTCGGCCAAGTCAGCCCGGCAGCGCTCCAGCACCCACCGCCCCCATGCTCGGACATGCCATGCTAGATCGGCATCGGGCAGTTGCATCAGCTTCAACTGCTGCGGGTCCGAGAAGTGGGACTTCTGCCCGCGCTTCCGCTTCTTTACCTTCCCGGCGAGGAAGTCCTCGATGAAGTCGGGCCAGTTCCGAACAAAGTCGGGTAAGGGCCAGTGCTTTCCGCCAAACTCGTGGGGGTACTCCAGAGTGGCCTTGAGGATGAGCCACGCTACGGGGTTGATGTCCGATGCAGTAACGGCGCACCCCAACCGCATCGCCTCAAGGGGAATGGCGCCGCCACCGGCGAAGGGATCAAGCACAGAAGGCGCGCGGCCGTCATGAAACTGGCGAATCTCGGCGCGAAGCTGCTCCAGAGCCTTTTCGTCTTCCTGGCCCCAGGCGAGGACACCGCCTTCGACGACTTCCTTATCCTCCACGACGGTGTTCCCATCGTCATCGACGTCCTCCACGGACTTGACGACGATCTTGCCGCCGATCTTGTCCAGGAGTTCCGTGCGTTTCTCCGGGTCCCCAGGGTCAGGCAGGAGCGTCGCCAACAGTGCCGCCCGGCAGGCAGCCAGCGGCCGCCGCGCCGGCCAAATGTGCAGGGTTGAGATGTGGCCGTGCCGGACATTCTTCTCGTGCACGCTGGCGACGGAAGCCTGCTTCAGCGGAAAGACGACTTCGATGAGGCGGGGTTTATCATTCATTGTCATTGCTCCGTTCGAGTGTTGTTACGTCCTCTGCCGGGGAAAGGGCAGGTGCTCCCCGCAATAGGCGATGATCACTTTGTTGAGTTTCCGGTCGGCTTCGAAATAGATCTGCAGGCAGTTCTTCCGGTCGCCGCCGCCGAGATCCAGGTGCTGGTAGATTCGTCGCTTCGATCCGTTTACCATGAAGTCGCGGTAGCGTCCGAACTTCTTGTAGTCGTTCTTGACCGTATCGCTTTCCGTCTGCGAGTACTGGTTGAAGCCCCGCTTCGAGAGCTGCTCGGCCCACCCACCCATCGATTCACCCATCCGCACCGTGTCGAAGTACAGGTTGCCGACATCGCGGATCGCCATGAGCGCCTGGTAGGCCTCAACTGGGCGTGCGAACTCGGACGCCCGGGCCGCTTCTTTCGCGCTGTCGAGGATGAGCAGATCGTTTCCGAACTCAGCTTCGATCTGCTCGAGGGCGGCCACTGCGCTATCCGGTTCCGGAGTCTCGGGAAGAGGCTCAGCGGCCTGCTCATCCTCCGCCAGCGACTGGTGCTGTTGGAAGAGATTCCAGTTCGACTTCAGGATCTCGACTTCGGTGGCCAGATCTGCCTTTTCCTTTTCCATCTGCCGAACCTGATTCAGGAGGGATGTGTTCTCCTCAATGGCCAGGTCGAGCATCTCCTTGACGTCCTGCAACGTCTTCGCGTCCTGGGCTCCTTGCTGAATCTGTGCGCGGACTCGCTCCGCTTCGGCCATGCGTTGGCCATCGATGCGAGCTTGGACCTGCCGAATGACTTCACCTTCGGCGAACCGGAAGGCGGAAACCTTGGCTAGGAAGTTGAAGAGCCTACGATCAAACGGCTTGCCGGAGAATTCGAACTTCTCGATCTGAGCCGGAAAGTAGAGCTCGTGATGCATCGGGTCCGACGTGCGGGTCAGCCCTGGCCAGTAGATCCGGATGCATCCGTTGAAGCAGGAGAGGCTCTTGCCCAGACTGTCGGTCAGCCGAAACGCCGCCCACTTGTCGAAAACGGCGACGTGGGCGAATCCGAGTAGACTGCGGTGCAGGCGCTCCGCATCGACGCAAGTGTTGTCAGTGAACCTGTCGTGGGAGAGGACCGCAACCGGCAGTGCCCGGCCCGGGTCAAGCAGGATGTCGTTAACGAAGTCCGGTACATCCGACGCCTCAACGATCTGCTTGTGCGGAAGGATGGGCCGCGTTCCGATCCAGCACGGATAGTCGGTCAGAATCTCCGTGACGATCCGCGGCCGGCCGATCGTCATCCAGGCGGGCCGCACGAAGAACGAAGCCGATGCTACGCCCAGTTGCAGGGCCACCTGCACGCGATCCTCGACGTGAGCGATCGACAAATCGGTGGTCCATCGCATGGTGGCGTCCTTGTCGTCCGGATGAGTCCAGCGAACCCGAGCCAGGGAGCCATCGGTCACTTCGTGGCAGGCCAGGTCCAACGAATGACCCGGAAGTGGTTCCAGCCGCTGATTCCCGGTGGGGAAGGCGCACTGGGCGTTCCACGCGCGGAGGTACTTCTCCTGAACCCACCTGCCAACGCGGCCAAGCAGCTCCTTGGCGACAGCGGCGGAGCTTGCCGCATTCTGTGGTACCACTTCGAACTGGATGGAGTATAGGTTTGGCATCGATGTGCTACACCTCGCTTACTTGGCGAGTCTGTCTAAACCGCAAAACAGCAGGGCGCGCTTCGGTCGGGAGAGTTGCGACGACACAGATTCGAATGGTCATGACTAGACTCCGAACGTCCACGCGCGGCGCCCCTTGCCGAACAACTGAGCCGACTGTTCAATCTCGATCAGGATCGAGCCCTTCTCGCGCGTCGTGATTCGCTTGAACTGCGCCCCGTCGATTTTGATCCCGCGAACTGGATCGCACGAATAGCGTGGATCTACATGCGGATCACGGGATTGGACAGAAACGAGCACGACACTCGGTTTCGCAAGGTTCAGCAATTCTGTCGAATACCCCGACGCGTGGCCGTGATGCGGTGCGACCAAGACGTCAATGTTGCTTACATGCGACCGCCATACCACGGCAGTGAGAGGGTTTGTGAGTGCGAAGTCCCAAGCCTCCTTTTCCATGTCGCCGCAGATCAGTATCGAGTTCCCGTGACAATCAATGCGGGTCACTACACTAGCGTTGTTGACTCGGCTGTTTGCCGACCCCCCAACAATCCTGGTAAGCGCCAGAGGCAGCGACAACTCCCGGATGGATGCGATGCCATAGTCGGGCTGGGCGGTCGCGGGGCCAAAACCGCCGTTGTAGCGCTGGCAAAACCCGCTAATGGTGTCCCAAGAGTCTCGCGCGCTGGTTGAGAAGACATCGCGCAGGTACTCTGCATCAAAGTCGACGGTGCGAAGAAAAGCCGGCGAAGCGTTCAGGACCTTGTCAAAGTCGGAGAGATGGTCCGCGTGAAGGTGGCTAACAGTCGCCTTCAGGAAGTTGAACTGAGGCACCGCCAATAGCCCGGCCAGGCCTGCGTATGCCTGGCCGTTCGTCGCGATTCTCCTGATCTGGTCAGTTGGAGAGACCGTAGCGCTGGACCCGGCGTCGAATATGCACCAATACCCGTTCGGGAGTTTGGCGACCGCGGACTGGCCGTGGTCAACGTCAAAGAGATAGAAGGCCAGATTCATACGCCCGTCCCCATCCCTTTCTGCGTGCTGTCGAGAAGCAGAAACTCAGTGAACAATTCCCGTCCATAATGAATCCCGAATCGGCGCATCCGAGCAAGCGCAACCACGGTACACACCCCCAGAACTCCCGCCATCCCCACGCTTCGTGTTGGGGAAAATGGCAGGACGGCGAGGCACAAAAACAGCCCCGCCGAAAGTCCCCGCATCAGGCCGTAGTTGCCGTTGAAGACATCTATGCGCCCTGATCGCCCGGCTTTCTGTACCGTGGCGTAGGCTTGACGGGTCACGCCGATCCATTCGTTGGGACTAAGATCGGTCAGAGACTCCTCCGGCGCGATCCGCGACAAGGGTCGGATTCGTGAGATCAGGTCTGCAACCTGCCCTCCGGAAAGCAACTTCTGGGGCTCGGATCTGATCCATTCGGTTGGCATTCCTCCCTGGAGTTTCCAGAAGATTGACTCGACGATGTTGCCGGCACCTTGAATCAAATGGCCCGCTGCGTACGCAAGCAGGACGAAGATTCCCAGACCACCAACGGAAATTGACCCAACCCCCTGGAGCATGGGAGGGATACTCGGCAACAGGAGACCCAGGAGTGCGAGGGTCAACGCACCAGGCACGAGGATCCCGGTAAACTCATAGAAGTCGAAGTTTCTCATTCAGGTTCTGCCTCCCGGATCACCTCGCCGATGTTGATGTTGAACGACTGCCGCGTCTTGAACGCGAGACGGATCGGATCGCGAACGCGGAAAAGCTTGGGGTCGGTGGCGCAATCGACCACCACGTACAGCCAGTATTTTTCACGGACATTCGCTGCCGTGGGCCACTCGTTCTCGGTCAATTGGACCGGCCCGCGACCTGCGCGCCCCTTCACTTCGATCACCACCTTGTCGCCGTTGGCCCGGTGGCTCTCCAGGTCATAGCCGCGAGCCAGATTTGGCGCCGAGACGTCAAAGACGCGTGCCTGGTAGCGATCGATCTCAAAGTTCCGGGCGATCCGCATGGCGATGCCCTCGATGTCCTTGTCGTAGGCCTCGCGGGCTTCTGGGGTTGGGTCCGGTACCACCAACGCCAATGCGATGCGCTCCATCTTGACGATGTCAATCAGATCCGGCCGCCGCTGCTCGTATAGGAGGGTGCGGGCCTTCTCGGATTCCATCTGCTCCTGCTGGCGCTTCACCTCTTCGAGCTCATTTGCGAGGCCTTCTTCGCCGAGGCGAATCCGCCGCGCCAAATCGCTGCGCTTCGCGGCCAGATCCGCCATCTGGTAGTCGAAGCCTCGCAGGAGATCGTCGACCTGGGTTTCAGTTTGCGCGCGTAAGGCAGACCGAAGCTGCTGAAGATGGGTAGTCTCCGCCAGCATCCGGGCGTGCGCGTCGGCGCGGTCTGCGCTCTCTTCGGGATTCAACAACAACGAACCGGCCCTCCACAACAACGACTTCGGCGCTGGTTGCAGAGCGAGTAGGTAGTTCGGCGCGACGGACGAAAACTCGCCCGTTTCATCCCGGCGGATACCAATCAGACGACGATCAAATAGAGAGCGCCGGTCGCTCCGATCCTCTGTTACCGAGACTTCGCCCAGTTGGCACCAATACACCGCGAAGAGGTATGGCCTGTCGGCAGACGGGTCGCAGAACACAGAGCCGCGCTGGACGTCGCCACTGAACTTACGGATGACTTGGTCGCACAGGTTGTCGAATAGAAGGTCACCTGGACGCAGGAAGCAAATCCGGCTGCCGTCTATTCCCGGCAGAAGGGAGTCTCGGCGTACAGTGAGATATTCGGGCAAACCATTCGGGAAACGGGAGGACAGGTTGCGTAGCCATGCACCCTCGGAACCTTCCGGAGCGAATCGAGCAGCCGCTGTGAGATCGCCCTTGATCTGGATGCCAAACTTGGGCGCCGCCTTTTCAACGAAGTTCTGAACGAAGGCAGGAAGCAAGCGGTTGAAGCGCTCGACCTCGATCTCGGAGTTTAGCTGCCCGAGCCGACGGGCGACGTCGCCGTAGGTGGACGCCGTCTTCCGCTGCTCTTCAACTGCGGCCCGGAGACGTTGCGTCGCCAGCAACGTGTCGAGTTTCTTCTGGGCGCTGTAGGGTGCGTGTTCGAAGAGCGCCTCGCGCATCAGATCGCGGAGGGAGACTTCCTGCAACTGCTGGCCGACCACGTCGAACACTTTGTCGCTGCACAGATCCTTGCGGGCTTCTTCGAGCTTGTCGAGGAGAGTGGCGAGGACGTCGCCCTCGCGCGTTCCCTCAGCCACCATATTGAAGATGCGCACTTCCGGGTGGCGTTGGCCGAAGCGGTGAAGGCGTCCCATACGCTGTTCCAGTCTGGCTGGGTTCCAGGGAATGTCGAAGTTCACCATCACCCATGCGAACTGGAGGTTGATGCCTTCACCTGCGGCGTCTGTGGCGAGCATGAAGCGAGCAGTGGGCGCGTCAGGGTCCTTGATGCCGAGTTCTCGTCGGATTTCGGCCGGCATAAAGAAGATCCGTTGCTGTTCGCGCTCTTCTACGTCCATACCACCGTGGATAGACGCGAGCTGTCCGGTGTAGCCGAGTGCCTCAAAGCGCTGGCGCAGGTAGTCGAGCGTATCGCGATGCTCTGTGAAGATAAGGAGCTGCTGGTTGCGAAACTCCGCTGATTCGATCAGTTCGCGCAGCTTGAGGAATTTGGTCTCCTGCTGGAGATCGCGAACCTGATCGCCGAGCGCCATGACGCGATCGATGTACTCTAGTTCCTTCCTGACCTGCGCGGAGGTCGAAGGCCGTATCAAACCGAGCGCCTGATTCTCGATGTTCTCTTCCGCTTCCGCTGCGCCGCCCTCAACGTCGTATTCGTCCGCGGTGCTGGAGTCGAGGTACGCTGCCAGCCGATCGAGCGAGATCGTTTCGGTGGAAGGTACGCCTTCTTCGATCTTCTCCCGCCGTCTCTTCAGGGATTCCATCAGGGCATAAGTGGAACTCGCAAGGCGCCGCTGCAGGACCGCCACCACCATAGCCGCAGCGTTCTTGTTTGTCGTCCGGTTGTTCTCGTAGCTCCACTGCAGGTAGTCGGTTGCAGCGTCATAGAAGCGTTGCTCTGCCGACGTGAGCCTGAAACTGATGGTTTGGCAGAGCCGCGGCCTGTAAATCGGCTGGCCATTGTAGTCCACCATCTCTTCCTTCAAACGCCGAATGAAGTACTTACCGCTATCGGTTGCATGGGAGTCCCAGGCGTCGAACGTGGAGAAGATCTTCGGATCGAGCAGCCGCCACAGCGCGTAGTAGGGATAGCGCTTTCCCATGTGCGGTGTCGCGGTGAGAAGGAGCAAGTGGTTGGCGCGCTGGCCGAGGCCCTCTGCCAGGCGGTAGCGCCGTGTTTTGCTGTCGGGCCGATGCGGGTCCGTCCACGAGAGCTTGTGCGCCTCGTCAAAAACCGCGACGTCAAAGCGCGGGGCTGTGCTGGCGAGCAGGCGCTCTTTCACCGCCTCGGTCGCCGCCGTATCAATGCTGATGATGAACAGGTTCTGGTTGGGGTCCGTCAGCGGATCGCCCTTCGTGAAGTCTGAACTGCGAAGAATAGCGAAGTCGAGGTCGAAGAAGTGCCGGAGTTCGCGTCGCCAGTTCCATGTGAGTCCGGCCGGCGCGCAGATGATGGCGCGGCGCATCCGGCCACGGTTGATCATTTCCCGGATGTAGAGGCCGGTCATGATCGTCTTGCCGGCGCCAGCATCATCGGCCAACAGGAAACGTAGTGCGTTGTGCGGCACCATGTGCTCGTAGACAGCGATCCGTTGATGGGGCAGCGGCACCACTCGGGAGAGCTCCAGGGCGAATGCCTTGTTGAAGAGATGGCCGTTCCGAAGACGGTGCGCATCTACAACGAGCTTGAGCGCATCGGCGTCTCCTTCGAAGTCCAGGCGGACCGGCATAGGCTGAACGATGGGCTCTGACTCATGCGGGCCGGTCGCATGGAGCAATGCTCTGATGCGGTCGATTCGATCCCTCTGAGGCTTTGCTTTGTCGTTTTCCCAACGGTTGACCGTCGCGAACGAAACGCCGAGCGCCGCGGCGAACGCCTGTTGCGACATTCCCAACTGGATGCGAGCGGCCTTGATCTGTTCCGGTGTCATGAAAAAAGTATTGATCTATATATAGCAGATGCTATAATCGGAGTCAATGGGAATGTGCGGTTCTGCTTCGACGGCCTCCAACCCAGCAAGAACTGAATCTCGCGCGGGATCAGTAGCTTGGACTGTGGGAGTAGTTTCGCCTTGCATTCGCCATAGTAGAATCAAGGGAGGTTGTGCTCCAGGCCGCCTGCCTGACGCCGCTTCGACAGGGCTCGACCTGACGCCACGAACCACCTAACTCGTTGAGGTAATTGCACATGGCACTCAGACTCCGATACTTCTCTCAGCCGGACATGCTTAAGCAGTTCCGTTCTGAGATCCTGCTTCGGATTCTCCTGACGGCGAAGGGCTTTTTTGCTGTTAGGGGATTTTCGGTTCCGGCTTCTGACGACGGCGAGATCGACTACGCACTCCTGGCCAGCATTCTGGCCGACCCGGACGAGGAGATGCCCGGGGATTTGGTCGACGGGCTGCACCTGATCAGCGAGTTGGGGAACGAGGCCTGCTTCGACGATCTCCTGCAGATGGCGGGCGAAGCGGACATCCCGGTGGACGAGGAGGTGACGCCTCAGGACCTGGCAGCGTTGATCTGGTTGACCAAGCCTCGGCTGCTTCAGCAGAAGGCCCAGGAGAGCAGCTTTGAGCGCCGGAAAACCTTCGAGAGCTTTGCCCCAGCCGACCCGGCGATGGTGATCGACCCTGGGCAACTGCCGCAGGATCTGGGCGACCTGGAGGCGGCGCTGCGGGAGTACTTTCGCGGCAAGAAGAAGGGGCGCCGGTGCCGGGTCTTACGCAAAGACGCGCCCGGCGCGGTTCACTTCTATGTCCAGCACGGCCAGGCCTGCCGCCGGGAACCGAGCGTCAAAGGCGAGGAGTCGACTTGCACCTTCTTCCGCCCGGAGCGGACGGACATGGTCATCCTGGACACCGCCAACCCGGAGTTGCGGGTCAACAGCGCTTCGGCGCCGGACATGCGCAAGTACCGGGAACTGTTTGGACTGCACTTGTTTGGGAGCGCCGAGACCTTCCGCTACGCCGACAAGTACACCCTGGAGCCGTTGCGGAGACTGGGACAGGCGTCGCTCGAGTGCAGCGATTTCCCCGGGCTTGAGTCCGCTCGCCTCACGGAGTTGGAGATGGATTGGGGCGGCGCGTTCAACAATACGCAGGTGGAGAAAGCCGACGATGTCTTCATGGCGCTGGAGATTCGCCGGGCCGCAATTCCGCCTCAGCCTCCCCTCACGAGGGCCAAGATCAAGGTGAAGCTGAAGGGCGTCAAGAAGCCGAGGGTGCTGTCGCTGGTGGCGGGAAACAAGTCCGGATATCCGCGTGGTGAGGAGGCGGCGCTGTTTGAGGATTGGCTGCGGGCTCGCGAGTTCATCGTCTACGGTAAGCGGGCCTATGAAGAAGCTGCCTAGACTCTGGCGCGCCCTCGAGTGCATTCCGGGACTACTGGCGGTTCTGGAGGTATGGCGGCAAGAATGCGGGGAGGACTTCCATTTCGCCGCGCCTAACTTGCGCCCTACGGACAGGGTTGGGACCCGGTATCCATGTCCAAACTCCTTCAATGGGTGCCCACGCAGGATCATTGACTACGATGATGACGAGTTCGCCGCCATCTGCCAGGATCCACACCAGCGCTGCGAGCGAGTCCCGCTGACAAGGCGCGAAGCAATCATTCACTCCCTCGATCTGGCGGGGTTCCTCGTGCCGGTGCTGCGCGGGGCGGCTATCCGGCCGCAGGCGATCAGGCCATGTGCGCCGGGCCTCTGGGCAGTAGGTTTGTCCGAGCAGCCCCACTTGCGCAACCTTCCCGTGTACTTTCTGCTGGCGCACTCGGTGGGTGCCTTTGACACGGCTGCGGCACGGCTGCTGCTGGACGTCAAGGACTCCTTCCAGCTTGTGCTTCCGACGGACCAGTTCCGCACCGTGGAGTTCGAGTCGCGCCTGCGTGACCGCCGCGCCGAGTGCCTGTGCCTGGAAGATCAAGTGCTCGTGGACCAGCAGGGTGAGTTCCACTGGGCCGGTGTTTTGGAGACGCGCTCGGCGGGGGACGGCGGGAATGCGCCAGTGCCACGGTCGGTGGGCAGCGATGAGGCGGTGGAGGCGGTCAGGGAGTATCTCAAAGCCACGGGGCTGTCGTTGACCCAGTTCGGCACCCAGATCAACATGACACCGAAGTCGGTGAGCAATTTCCTCAAGACGGGCAAGATGCGCCGGTCCTCATTCGAAGATATGGCCGAGAGCATGGGGTTGACCCCACACCAACTTCTGCGCGGCGAACTCCCGACTTCAATCCCACGCACGCGGCGCCGCTGAATTTTCCAGATTTCTTCCAGATCTCTTCCGCTCAGCTTCATATCCGAAAAACGGTAACCACGGCAATCTCGATGTAGAGGTTGCGGGAAACGCCCCGCAGCAAGCATCGAGATGAGGCTGAACACACCACAACGACTCCTCAATGAGCACGAAGTAGCGAATTCCTGCTCGATCAGCGTGCTGACGCTGCGCAAATGGCGTAGTCAGAAGCGCGGTCCCCAGTTCGTGAAGATCGGCGCCCTGGTCCGGTATCGCCCGGAGGACGTCGACAACTGGATCGCGGAGCAGCAGGCGCATGCCGCGCCGGCGCTGGAGGTGGCGCGATGAATCGCCCCGCTTCGACCCGTGACCTGCTCCCGTCCGAGCGCGCGTTCGTTGCGGCGATGTCCTGCCTCGGCTTCGGGCGATTCGAGTATCTCCGCATTGAGCGCGGCGTACTGCTCCTTGATCCCTGGCCGACCGTTGTCCGCGATGTGAAGTTCGGCGCGCAGGATCCGGGCGCGGCGAAGACGCCAGCCGGCGAGTTTGACCTCAAACCGCAGGTTGCCGAACTGTTTGAGTACGTCCGCGCGGTCGACGCCGGCGAGATCCGGACCCTCGAAGTCAAGAGCGGCTTGCCCTTCTCCATGGAAATCGAGACGGCCGGGGGGCACTGTCATGCGTGAACCGACGTTGGAGCAGGCCCTACCCCTGGCACTGCGTGCCGTGAAGGTGCGAGCCGCGGCGGCGGTGGCAAGCGGGCAGGTGACGGCCGCGGATCGTGAAGACCTTGAGCAGGAAGGCGTCATGGGTCTTTGGCTGGCCCTGCGGCGTTACGACGCCTCGCGCGCCAGTCTCCGGACCTTCCTCGAGCGGGTGGCGGACAAGCGGTTCGCGTCAATGATGCGCCGCCGCAGCCATATTGCCGTTGAGCGTCTCGACGGTCATCGCTTCACCACTGCCGACGGCATTCCGGCGGTCCAGTTCCATGTGGATTTCGATCGCATCCTGGCGCCGCTTGGTGATCCGGACCGCGCACTTGCGCTGCTGTTGGTCGACCACGGCCCCACGGAGATCAGCCGAATGCTGGGAGTGGCGCGGTCCACGGTGTATGCCCGCATCGCCCGGTTGCGCCAGGCGTTCCGCGAGGCTGGCTACGGCCCGGGGGACTCGCTGGGAGGCTCACGGTGAAGCACTCCCTCAGAATCGTCGAGTTTCCCTGCGACCGGATTCGCATTGGCGAGCGCCACCGCAAGGACATGGGCGACTTGGACGGCCTGGCCGTCAGCATCGCCACCGTCGGGCTACTGCACCCTCCGGTCATCACTGAGGACGGCCTGCTCATCTGTGGGGAACGGCGTCTTCTCGCGATGCGCGACATCCTCGGCTGGAGGACGATCCCGGTGATTGTGCTCGAGGTATCGAGCATCGTCGAAGGCGAGTGCGCCGAGAACGAGATCCGCAAAGATTTCACGCCGTCCGAGCGGGTGGCCATTGCCAAGGCTCTGGAAGCGGAGATCGGCAAGAGGCAGGGGCAGCGCACGGACAAGGAACTTCCGCCAGATTCGGCGGAAGTTGCGCGGGGCGTCGAGACTCGCGACGTCGCAGCCAAGAAGGCGGGGTTCGGAGGCCACTCCACCTACGAGCAGGCCAAGAAAGTGGTGGAGAAGGCCGTGGATGAGGTCATCGCCCAGATGGACACGGGCGACCTGTCCATCAGCGCCGCCGCTGTGATCGCCGAGCAGCCGCCCGAACAACAGCGCGAGATCGCCCAGCTACCCGAGGACGAGAGGAAGGCGGCCGTGCGTAAGCTGCGGCGCAAGGACCTGCCTTCGACCAACGAGGCGCGACGCCAGGCGCAGGAAACCGGGAAAGCCATCCTCGACCGGAACCTCATGTACCAGCTTCCGGTCACCGAAAAACAGCGGCCGCTGGTCGAGCAGAACTACGCCGCGATGGAAATCGTCGACGCCATCACTGCGCTGGCGCGCTGCCAGCACTCGGCGGCAGACATCTCGGCGGCAATCCGGCGCCTCGACACCCCGGACATGGATTTCGCGGGCCGTTGCGTCGCCGCCGCCCTCTTCCTCAACGAACTCAATCAGGAGCTCAATCCCAATGGCCATCAATAAGCGATCCGAACTCATGGACGCCATCCGCCAGACCGTAGCCGGCCTTTGCCAGGCGGGGGCGCGGTTTCTGAACAAGGACGTGGTAGACGCCGTGATCGGGCGGCACCCTGAGTTGTTCCACTCCCTCGGAACTCAACTGGCACGCGAGAAACTGTTTGACCTCACCCGGCGTGTGATGAAAAGTTCTGTGGATCTGACCGAAGCGGAAGCGCAGCTCGAGCTCGGCCTGGACTTCGCGGGCTTCGAAATGCCCAACATGATCGCCGTTCCAGTGGATCCCTGCAATCCGCTCAACGGCGATTGCGAGTGGGTCCCGGTTCTCAGCGCCACTCCCGCCGATCTTGACTCAAACCTGCGGATGCTCGACCTCCAGATTGAGGCGGACCAGCGCCGCCGGCGCAGCATCTTCGCGCTGCGGCAGCGGGTTGTGGCCATCGTCGGCGAGCACTCGGAACTCACGGTCGCCCAAGCGGCGGCGTTGGCGCGGGAGCTACAACCGGCATGAACCCCCTTCCCTCAGTCATGGGGTTCCGGACCATTCCCTGGCGACACCAGGCCGAAGCCGTCGCCTTTGTCCGGCAGTTGTACCGGCGCGGCAAGCGCGGCGCCATGATCGCGGCCGTCATGGGCACCGGCAAAACCGCCATGACGGTGTACCTCTGCGTCGAGGAAGGCTTCCAGGTTGTTCTCGTCATGTCCCCACTCCGCGTGGTGCAGGTGTGGGGGCCGCAGTTCGGGATGCACTCGACGCTGCCGTTCCTCGTGGTGCCGCTCGACGACTCCTTTTCCAGCGTGCGCGCCAAGCGGGCCGAAGCCGAACGGCAGATCGGACTGGCCAAGGCTCGCGGTGTGCCGGTGGTGATCGTCATCAACTACGATTCGGCCTGGCGCTCGCCGTTCGCAGAATGGGCGCTCCGGCAGAAGTGGGACCTGGTGGTCGCCGACGAGATCCACCGCTGCAAGGCGCCCGGCGGCAAGGCGAGCCGGTTCCTGGCGCGACTGGGCCAGGTGGCACGTTTTCGGTTGGGCCTATCCGGCACACCCATGCCGCACTCGCCGCTGGACGTTTACGCGTACTTCCGGTTCCTCGACCCGTCGCTGTTCGGATGGAGCTTCCACAAGTTCCGGCAGCACTTCGCCGTGATGGGTGGCTTCCAGAATCACCAGGTCGTCGCCTACCGGAATCTCGATGAGCTGAACCAGAAGTTCTACTCCGTCACCTTCGCTTGCGGCAAGGATGTGCTTGACCTGCCCGCCGAGGTCCACATCACCTACACCTGTCAGCTTGGGGGCGAGGCCCGGAAGGTTTACCGGTCGCTTGAGCGTGACCTGATCGCCGAGGTGCAGGCCGGCGAGGTCACGGCGTCGAATGCGCTCGTGAAGCTCCTGCGCCTTCAGCAGATCACCGGTGGCTACATTCGCACGGATGACGGCCACGAGGTGCAGATTGACTCGTCGAAGATGAACCTCCTGCGCGACGTCTTCGAGGACATCGCTCCCGATGAGCCAGTCGTCGTCTTCTGCCGCTTCCACAAGGATCTCGAAGCCGTGAACCGTGTGGCAGATGAAACGGGACGCCGCTCGCTCGAGTTATCTGGCCGCATGGACGAGTTGAAGCGCTGGCAAGCCGGTGAGGCCCCTGTGCTGGCCGTGCAGATCGACTCGGGCGGCGTGGGCGTGGACCTGACCAGGGCCCGCTACGCCCTGTATTACTCACTCGGCTTTTCGCTCGGCTCCTACGAGCAGAGCCTGGCGCGCATCCACCGTCCTGGCCAGACGCGGCCGGTCGAGTACATCCACCTGCTCGCCGAGGGCACCGTGGACGAGAAGGTCATGGCCGCCCTGGCGCGCCGCTCGGATGTGGTCAACACGGTTCTCCAGCAGATGAAGGGAGGCCGCTGAATGCCGCGACTCATTGATCGCCTTCTCGCCGCCGAGAAGTGGCGGACCGAATCATTCAGCCTTCCGCAGTCGGCGCCCAACCCTTTCACCAAGCTTGCCGCGGGCATTCGCGCCGATCTCGGCAACGCCACGGTCCTGGTCATTGATAACGTCGCCCAGTACTTCTTCGCCCACCATTCCCACTCAGACGGCAGGTTGGATGGTCCGGAGCAGTTCCCGCACCTCGCTCCGCCTTTCCCTTGCGCCTTCTACGAGTACACGCTCGATCCCTCGATGTATCGCCGCATGTTCACCAACGCCAAGAACGGCGCGGCCCAGATGATCAACCAGGTCGGCATCCTCGTCCAAAGCGTTGACGCCGAGCAGACCCGCAGTTGGATTCCGGACCTGAGCTCAATTCTCGGGGAACACATTTCGGGCAGTTCCAGGTGGGCCCAGGCAATCTCGGTGTTCGTGCGCCAGAACGCGGACCGCGATGTGTTCGGACCCTGCGCGCTGCTGTGTATCGGGGTCAGCGCGGACGGCCGTTCGACAAGCCCCCTGCGTTGCAGGCCGTGGGGGCTGTCAGACGAGGCATACGATTTGCTGCCGGACGAGCTACTGCTCTCGATGGAAAGGCTTGGCGGATTAGCCCTTCCAGCCCTTCTGGCCACATCCTTCCTGCATTGCCGCAACGTCTCCACCCAGCAGAATGTTCCGCCGCCGAAGTTGAGCAAAGCCTTCAACCGGCGCCAGGGCCGCCCGCTGGTCCAATTCAAGACCCTTGCCATCGAGCCGATGAAGGAGGTCCTTCGCAAGCAGGGGCGCGTCGAGCAGAACGGTCTCTCCAAGGCGCTACACCTCTGTCGCGGGCATTTCAAGGATTACCGCAATTCCGCCGGCCTCTTCGGTAAGCACAAGGGCCTGTTCTGGTGGGACCTGCACGCCCGGGGCGAACTGGAGCACGGAGCGGTGGTGAAGGACTACGCAATCAAGTTGGCCAATTGAGGAAACCCTTATGAACGCAGAACAACTGAGAACATACGTCAGTCTCGAACAGCAGCGGCTCGACCTCGAAGCGCAGATCGACGCCATCAAGAGAGAAACCGCCGAACTCGAGGCGGCGCTCCTGCCCCAGTTCGAACAGGATGCCATCGACCGGATCTCCATCGATGGCCGCACCGTGTACGTGGAGCGCAAACTCTGGGCCAAGGCCAAGGACGGCGATAAGCCGGCCGTGTGCAAGGCACTGAAGCGCTGCCGCCTCGGCGACTACGTCGAGGAGACATTCAACACCAATTCCCTCAGCGCATATGTCCGGGAACTCGACCGGGAGGGGCGGGCCTTGCCGCCATCTCTCGCCGTGGTCCTGGACGTAAGCGAGGTTTTCAAACTCAGAACAAGGAGAAGCTAAATGCCAAGCAAGGAAGTAGCGAAGAAAGAAACCGCGATCAGCCCCTTCGTCATTTTCAACACGGAGATCGCTGCCATCCGCGAAGCCATGGTCACCAACGTCGGCGACGAGGGCATCACCGCCGGCGACTTCGAACGCATCAAGGTCCCCGCCGGCGGCGGCACCGCATGGACCGTCCAGGGTCTCGACGGTGAGGACCTGGTGAAGGAACTCTCCGGGATCATCATCGCCTGGCGGGACACGCGGGCCTACTGGCGCGTGCCGATGGAGGAGTCGGACGGGAACATGCCGCCCGATTGCTTCTCGCTGGACGCGCGCACGGGTACGGGCACGCCGGGCGGCAACTGCCACAAGTGCGACCTGGCCAAGTTCGGCAGCGATCCGAAAGGCGACGCGCAGGCCTGCAAGTTGGTCCGGCAGCTCTTCCTGGTGCGCGAAGACAACCTACTGCCAGAGATCGTCAATCTACCGCCGAGCTCCGTGAAGCCCGCCCGGCAGTACTTTCTGCGCCTGGCATCCAAGGCGGTGCCCTGCTACAGCCTGATCACGAAAATCGGGCTGGAAAAGACGAAGAACAACCAGGGCATCGCGTACGCCAGGGCCGTGCTCACTTCCGGTGGCCGCCTCACGCCGGCACAAGCGCAACGCGTGAAGGAGTACGCCGCGATGATCGAGCCCTTCCTCAAAGCGGCGCCCGCTGTTCCAGTGGCCAAGGACGTGGCCGAGGCAACCGACGGCGAGGTGGTGTAGCGGAGGCGGGATGGAGGCCGACAGGCAGGCGATCCGGGAGTTCTTCGAGCGCGTACACGGTCCCGAGCCCGCGGGCTGGCTGATCGTGTGGACGCGCCAGGACAAAGCTACCCGGGCATTCGACCTGGGAGTGGAGGGCGCGCTCGACCAGGCGGTCGAGTATTGCGCCGCGAAGGCCTCTGCCTTCGACGTCTACGCCGCCGTCGGCCTCCAACAAGAACAACCCGCCAACAAGAGCCGGGGAGCGGAGTCGGGTGTATCTGTTCTGCCGGGCTTCTGGGCAGACGTGGATATCGCCGGCGCCGCCCATAAGACGGGCTCCTTGCCACCGACCGAACAGGATGCTCGCGGCCTAATTGGCACCGTGGGTCTGGAGCCCAGCCTGGTGGTGCACAGTGGATTCGGTCTCCAGCCCTACTGGCTTCTCCGCGAGCCTTATCAGATCGAGAGCGAGGACGAGCGGCAACGATTGAAATCGCTCTCCGCGCGCTTCCAATCGAACCTCCGCGCGTGCGCTAACGACCGCGGCTGGAGGTTGGATTCGACTGCCGATCTGTGCCGCGTCTTGCGCGTACCCGGCACGTTCAACCACAAAGTCCGAGGCGACGTCCGCATGGTCACCGCCGACTACGCGGATCGCGCCTACAATCTTGACGACTTCGACGACCTTCTGGCCGGCATCGATGACCCGGGCGAGGGCCGACGGGATTCCCCGCCCGTCGATTTGCCACCGGCGAAGCTGCCACCGATTTTGGAGGGATGCGCCTGGATGCGCCACTGCCGGGACGCCGCCGCCTCTCTTCCAGAACCGGAGTGGTACCGGATGTTGACGGTGATTGCCCGGTGTGAAGACGCCGAACGCTGGGCGCACGAGTTGAGCCAGGCGTACCCGAATTACTCCCGGCGTGAGACACAGCAGAAACTGAAGCAGGCCTCCGGCGATGAGGTGGCGCCTGTAACTTGCGCCTACGTACAATCCGTCCTCGGCGGCGCGCGGCTCTGCGGCGAGTGCCTGTTCCGCGGCAACGTGAATTCACCCATTACAATCGGACGCATCCAGGCGCCCGTGCCGGACGATGACGAGGCCCCGCCACCCGAGGGACCTCCGTCGTCGGCCGCGGCCGCCACGAGGCTGGAGAAGTTCACTGACCTGGGCAATGCGCGCCGCTTCGTGGCCCGATACCGCGACGCGGTCCTTTACTGCGAGCCATGGAGCCGCTGGTTCCATTGGGATTCCATGCGGTGGGCGGAAGACGACCGGCTCGAGGTCTTCGCGCGGGCCGCGGACCTCATCCGGAGCCTGTACTCACTGGCCAAGAAGATCAAGGACGACGACGAGCGCGAGGCATTCCTCAGCCACCTCATCAAGTCCGAATCGCAGCGAGCCATCCACGCGATGGTGACCCTCGCCCGAGCCGACCGTGCCATCGCCCGCCACCCGGATGACTTCGACAGCGATCCCTGGCTCCTCACCTTGAAGAACGGCACCATTGATCTTCGCTCTGGCAGGATCCGGCCGCAGAGTCCGGGCGACAGGATCACCAAACTGGCGCCTGTCGCCTACGACCCGTCCGCTCGGTGCCCCAACTGGCTCGATTTCCTGGACATGATCATGCTGGGGCGGAAGAGCCTCGTTGAGTTCCTGAAGCGCGCCCTGGGTACGAGTCTGACCGGCATCACCAGCGACAAGGCCATGTTCATCCTCTACGGGCCCGGTGGTGACAACGGGAAATCCACGATGGTGGAGGTCATCGAGAAGCTCCTGGGGAGCTACGCCAAGCGAACCCCGGTAGAGACGTTCCTCAAGAAACGCGAGGGCAGCATCCCGAATGACATCGCCCGGTTGCGGGGCGCGAGATTCGTCTGGGCCGCTGAGAATGATCGCGGCGTGCGGCTGGCGGAGTCGCTCGTCAAGGAGATGACGGGTGGCGACAGGATGGTCGCACGATTCCTGCACGGCGAGTTCTTCGAATTCATGCCGGCGTTCAAGATCTGGCTGGCTACGAACCACAAGCCGGCCATCCGGGGCGATGCGGCCATTTGGCGGCGGCTGAAGCTCGTTCCTTTCGAGTACACGATCCCCAAGGACCGGCAGAAGAAGCGCCACGAGGTCATGACAATGTTCCAGGCGGAATTGCCCGGCATTCTGAACTGGGCTATCGAGGGATGCCTCGAGTGGCAACGCGACGGCCTGGGCGTTCCGGACGAAGTAGTGAATGCCACGCGTGAGTACGAGGCGGAACAGGACACGTTCTCGATGTTCTTGGAGGAGAAGTGCGTGCGCGCCCCGAATGCTCGGGTGTTGTCCCTCGCGCTCTACCGGGAATACAAGGCGTGGGCCGAGGAGCACGGGGAGTCGCCGGCCAGCCACAAGACCTTCGCTTCCCTGATGAGCGAGCGGGGGTTCGCCAAGGCGAAAACCATGAAGGGCGCACTGTACTCCGGTGTCGGCATTCGCACCGAGGACCACTACGACATGCCCAAGGCGCCGCCGCCTCCGCCGCGCCAGGCAAGGCTCGACCAAGACGAGGGGGAGGAGGTTTGAGCTGCGATCCGTCATGGCCCATCCGCGAAGTCCTTTAGATTCAGTGAGCGCAATGACGCATGACAGGTTATGACGGATTCTTCCATTTTGCTCGCAGGGGCGAAGAAGAAAGAACAAATAAGGCGTAAGAGAGAAAAATGCAAAAACCCGTCATGACCCGTCATCCGGCATCGATCCGTCATGGAGGCGCTGGCGGTGGAAATTGAGGCCGTTCTGGACCGTTTGATGGAGGCAGGCGTCTCCGTCTGGCTCGACGGCGAGTGCAAGCTGCGCATCGACAAGGGCGCCCCGGAGGAGGTGAAACAGCTCGTGCGTGAGCACAAGCAAGGGCTGACCGACGTGCGCAAAGCGCAGGACTTCATGAACCGCGCGGGCATCCGCATCATTCGCCTGCCACTCGGCCGCCTCGCGCTCGCCTATCCTCCTCGCACCAACCAGGACGAACTCCGGTGGGCGGCACAAGCGCTTCGCATGGACTCGATGCCTTTGGTGATCAACGACGAGGGACTGGAGTGGATCAGCCCCGAGGAGTGGCGGCGCCGGCAAGTCGCCAGGATCTTCGAAGAGCAGCGGAGGGAGCGGCTGAAGCAGGCACCTCCAGGAGCGGAGCAGCAGCCACTGAGGAGGCGGCGGGCATGCCGACGGAACGGGCTATCGTAAAGGCGATCCTGGCGTACTTGAACGGCCAGCCGGGCTGCCTGGCGCGCAAGCGCTGGGGCGGCGGCATGGGTGTGGCCGGCGATCCCGACATCGACGCCTGCGTCCGCGGCCGCAGCGTGCAGTTGGAAGTGAAGCGCCCAGGTGAGAAACCCACGGCGTTGCAGGTGAGGCGGCTCGATGAGTGGCGGCGGGCAGGCGCGGTCGTCGGCGTGGTTAACAGCGTCGCAGACGTCCGCAGATTGCTTCAAGAAAACCGCTTGCTGGACCGGACAAACGAACCGGACGCGGCGTACATAGTAAACGAGCAACGAGAGACGGGACTCTCGTAAAACTCCCTCCCTTCCGTCCTTCATACTCCACGTGTCTCCAAAGAACCAACAGATTCCGCTGTATGCCGCTGATGGAACCTCGCTCGGGTTTCGCACGCCTGATGCGGCCAAGCGGCTGGTCGAAGGCGGCTACGTGAAGCCCTCTTATGGGCGCAAAGGGCACTTGCGAGCCATTTGGCTGCGTCGGGAGGACGGAAGTAGCCCAGTTGAAACGAACGCCAAGGCGGGCACTCGCTACAGCTTCATCGAGAATCTGGAGTACGGACGTTGCTGGAAGCTGCGGCGATTGGATCTTCGTGACGAAGATGGAAAGTTCGTGTGCACGCGCGGAGTTTTCCTTCAAGTCGTCTCGGATTGTCTAGTGCCATGAAGGAAGCGGCTGCGTGAAAAGGAGACCACAGGAAGGACCCATCCTGACCGTAATGTCACGGTCGCGGCGCTGCGATCAAGTGTACAGTACGCGATCCAGGGTCAGGATTCTGATGAAGGAGGGCGTGGCATGCAACGAGGAGTTCGTGGTGCGCGTGAGTACCCGCGAGCCACGCCTTCCCTTTGCCTTTGGGAAACCAACGCAATGACAGTGGCCAACCTGCCAACATTCGCACGCCGCAACGCCATGGGATTCGGAAGGTTGAACGTAGCCACCAGACATCCGTCCCTGTCGCAGGAACCAAAGCGGTTCAGACGATGAGGACGCGGAAACGAAAGATCGGCGGCAGGTATGTCGCCTGGATGCGTGGAGCGTTCCAGCGAGAAGTGCCGAAGCCGGAGCCGAAGAAACCCCGTCCGGTATTGCGCGAGGTCGAATGCTTTGTCCCGAGTGCCTGAGCGAAGACGTTGACGTCCGCGAGTACGACTTCGGCGTCTGTCCCCATACCGGCTACCACGATGCCGGCGAGAGGTTTCGATGCAGGGCCTGCGGTGCCACCGGCGATGCGGACGATCTGGTGCGCGACGCGGCGGCCTATCTGGTGCATTGCACCAGATGGGTAGCAATCGCGGGTCCCTCCTGGGCCTGACGGCGGCGGGTGGAATGGTGGCACGATTTCGCCACTGTCACGGTTCGGAAAAGGTTGTCGGTAGTCGGTTGTCAGTCCCCCTGTTGAGGCTCCCACAGAACCATGGCTGATTCTCCTTCCCTTCAACCGCGATCGCTTGGAAAGGTGGCGGTTCCCTCTCCAGGAACGCCCGTCCGGGTGACCTTCGACACCACGATCCGGGCCCACCGGATCCGGTTCGCCGTCGCCATCGGCGAGACGGGACGGGTGTTCCTCGGCGTGCAGGGGATGAACAAGGCGACCGGTGCCGGCGTGGTGAAGGAGTTCTGGCCGACCGGGGCTGGCGGCGGGGTGGCGGACGAGTTGGTGCTCGAATCCGCGGCTGGCGACTTGCGGCCGTCGGACTACTACGTGGACGCGAATACCGCCGGCGAGGGATTGATCGTTGCTTACTGGGTCTGGGTCCCGAGCTTCAATAGCTGAGCGCGTGACGCCGGCGATGGCGCGGCGCATCGAGCTTTGGCCTCTGGAGCGCCTGGTACCCTACGCACGGAATGCGAGGACGCACTCGGCGGAACAGGTAGCGCAGATCGCAGCGTCGATTGCCGAGTTCGGGTTCGTGAATCCGATCCTGGTCGACTCCCGCGACGGCATCGTGGCGGGCCACGGGCGGCTGTTGGCGGCGCGCAAGCTCGGCCTGGCCGAGGTTCCGGTGATCGTGCTGGATCACCTCAGCGAAACACAGCGGCGCGCATATGTATTGGCCGACAACCGCCTGGCGCTCAGCGCGGGGTGGGACGACGAGGTCCTGGCCGCGGAACTCGCGGCACTCGACAGCGACGGTTTCGATCTCGGAGTCATCGGCTTCAGCGAACACGAGCTTGCTGACCTGATGGCTGAGCCGGAAGATGCGCCTGCGGCCGCCGGCGGAGAGGAAGTTCCGCTGCCGCCCGCCAAGGCAGTGACGCAGCCGGGGGATCTGTGGCTCATCGGGCCACACCGAGTGATCTGCGGCGACTGCCGGGATGCCTCGGCCGTGGCGAAGTTGTTCGATGGCCGGAGGGCCAACGTCGTAGTGACGTCGCCGCCTTACGCCACGCGGCGCGAGTACGATCCGGAAAGCGGTTTCCGCCCGGTTGCGCCCGACGATTACGTGGAGTGGTACCGCGATGTGGCGACAAACATCGCCTCGGTGCTTGCTGCTGACGGTTCGTACCTCCTGAACATCAAGGAGCACGCCGAGGATGGGCAGCGGCACCTGTACGTCAAGGATCTGTTCATCGCCCACGTGCGCGAGTGGGGCTGGCGCTTCATCGATGAGTTCTGTTGGCGCAAGACCGACAACGGTGTGCCGGGCGGGTGGAACAACCGGTTCAAGAATGCTTGGGAGCCGATCGCGCACTTCAGCCGCGGCGAGAGCATCAAGTTTCATCCGTTCGCCGTGGGCCACCGGTCCGAGGACTGCTTTGATTACTCGCCCGACAATCCGAAGTCGGCATCCGGGAGCGGGCTGCTCGGCACCGGCGCGCGGGGTGAGGCAGCGGGCAGTGCCGGTAGCCGCGACGAGGATGGCCGCCATGCCGGGATTGCGCGGCCCTCGAATGTGATCGAGGCGAAGACGGAATCCGGCCAGGGAAGCCACTCGGCCCCGTTCCCTCGAGCCATTCCGGAGTTCTTCATCAAGGCCTTCTCGGACCCCGGAGACATCATCGGTGATCCGTTCCTCGGCAGCGGAACCACGCTGGCCGCGGCGCACGTCCTGGAGCGCGCTGGCTATGGCGTCGAGATCAGTCCCGCGTATTGCGATGTGATCCTGCGCCGGATCGAGCACCTGACTGGCGTTGAACCCACTCTGGCGAACGGGGAGAAGTTCAGCGAAGTTGCCGCCGAGCGAGGTTCCAGCACCGGCGGCGATCTGCGGCAGCGCGACGCGAAGTCGATCCGCCGCAAACCCAACGGCATGCCCTGCTACGCACCCAAGGGCCGGCCGTAAACGAAGTTCAGTTCACACCCAAACCAACAAGGAGATGAAAACCACTATGCCCGAAGTAGCCACTCCGAACCAGGCCGAACGCGAGTTCGAGACCGGGACGGACGAGTCTTTCAAAAACGTTAACGCCACTGGCGGCGCTACCCACAACGAGAATCAGCGGGTCACGTACGCCAACATCAAGCGGACCTACGACGTCTACCAGGATCTGGATGTCCAGGCCGCGCGCCAGGCTCAGATCGAGACCACGCGGCTGAACCAGATCGCGTCGCAGGCGCTTCAGAACGCCGTCGAGACCGCCAACATGGTCAGCAAGCGCAGCATCGAGCTGAACAACCTGGCCCACGACTCGTTCTGGAATCCGGTCGCCAGCGGCGCCGGCATGAACCTGACTGCGGGCGCCGTTCCCGCCAACCGCGCCACCGATGTGAGCGCGGCCGGCGTAGGCGTCGACGCGCAGGCCGTGGCCGCCGCCGTCGCCAAGCAGGTGGACGCGACGATCACGCCGGTGCTCGCCACGCTCCAGCAGATCGTCCAGGCCCTGACCACGGCCACCACGGCGATCGCCAACACCGTCAACCAGACGCAGCCGAAGACCGCGTAGATCATTCCTCCGACTTGGGGCGGTTCACCTCGAGCCGCCCCGATTTTTTCAAGGGAGAAACAACCGATGAACACCGTGCTCATCATTCTCAAAATGCTGCCCGTGGTGCTGACGGCCGTACGGGCCGTCGAAGAAGCCATTCCGCTGCCAGGCCAGGGCAAGAAGAAACTTGATCTCGTGCTGAACATTCTCAGGACCGCCTATGACGGCGGCATTGTGGATGTGGCGCGCGATTTCACCTGGGAAAAGCTGGTCAACATCGTGGTCCCGATGATCGCCCGCATTGTGGACCTGCACAACGAACTCGGGCTGTTCCAGAAGTCTCAACCGAGCAAAGCATGACGGACCTCCAGGTGGTGCGCTGGCCGGTAGAGCGGTTGATCCCGTTCGCCCGGAATGCGCGCACGCATAGTGACGAGCAGGTCGCCCAGATCGCGGCGTCTATCGCCGAGTTCGGGTGGACCAATCCGATTCTTGCCGGCGCAGATGGAATTGTCGTCGCCGGCCACGCCCGCCTGCTGGCTGCCCGCAAGTTGCACATGACCGAAGTCCCGGTGATCGTGCTGGATCACCTGACCGAGGCCCAGCGCCGCGCGCTGGTGATCGCGGACAACCGTCTCGCGCTCAACGCAGGATGGGATGAGGAGATGCTGCGTGTCGAGCTCGAGGCCCTTCGAGAAGACGACTTCAACCTCGAGTTGCTGGGCTTCGCCGATGAAGAAATTGAGGCTCTGCTCGCGGAGCCCGACGAGTCTGTCGCCGGCAACACCGATGACGATGCGGTTCCGGAGACGCCGGAGACGGCCGTCACCGTGCCCGGCGACGTGTGGCTCCTGGGTGAACACCGCCTGCTGTGCGGCGACGCCACGCAGATGGAAGCCGTTGAGAAGGTCCTTGCCGGCGGCCTGGCGGACATAGTCTTCACCGACCCGCCGTACAACGTGAACTACGGCGCCACGATGAAGGACAAGCTGCGCGGGAAGTCGCACCGCAAGATCGCCAACGACAATCTGGGCGCGGAGTTTGCCCAGTTCCTGCAGCACACATGCACCAACATCCTTGCAGTAACCAAGGGCGCTGTCTACATCTGCATGTCGTCGTCGGAGTTGCACACACTTCAACATGCGTTCCGCGAGGCGGGAGGGCATTGGTCCACGTTCGTCATCTGGGCCAAGAACACGTTCACGATGGGGCGCTCCGACTACCAGCGGCAGTACGAGCCGATCCTGTACGGCTGGAAGGAAGGAACGGATCACTACTGGTGCGGTGCCCGCGATGAGGGCGACGTGTGGTTCATCAAGAAGCCGGTCGTGAACGACCTGCACCCGACGATGAAACCCGTGGAGCTGATCGAGCGCGCCATCCGGAACAGCAGCAAGAGTCGGGACACTGTGCTCGATCCGTTCGGTGGCTCCGGGTCCACATTGATTGCGTGTGAGAAGACCGGCCGCCAGGCTCGGCTCATTGAACTGGAGCCGAGGTACTGCGACGTGATGGTCCGCCGCTTTCAGGAGTTCAGCGGCAAGCATGCCATGCTCGAGGGTGATGGCCGCACATATGCAGTGCTCGCGGCCGAGCGGCTCGGAGTGGCGGCATGAATAGCCCGTTGCCGCCGCGAGGTCGCGGCTGTGGAAGCCTTGCTGCGCGCTGGGCACCCAGACGTGCAGGGCCTCTGCCTGGCACTGTCGGATTGGTCTGCCGAGAAACGCGTCCTTGAAAGGCTTCCGTGGAAAACAACGTTTTTCAAATCCTGATCCCGGCAACGGGCCTAGTCTCCGGGCTGATCGGGGCTTTCGTGGGACTGCAAAACCGGGCTCTCCTGGCGGAAGTCCGCAAGGAACTGGCCGAGATGGAGAATCGCGTAATCGCCCGGATCAACGGCACGTTACTCCCGGCTCACAACTACATCTGATGAGTCGGTTGTTTTAGAAGGTTTCCATATCACTCATCCCTTTCACCCACAGGTTGGTCAGAAGTTCGAGGTCGTGGAGCGGCGCAGCATCCGGACTAAGGATCGGGTCTTCTACCAGGACAGAAGTGGTTGTTTGCGCTCGATCTCAGCCTCCTTTACCGACTTGGTGACGCCGGATGTGGTCGTGGCGCTTGGGGCCGGACGCTCCCGGTTTCGGGTAGCGGACCTGCTGGCCATCCGGCGTCTCATGGAGGATCTGAGGCGATGACCGGAGCCCATGGCTGTAAAGTAAATTATGCGCAAGTCGTTAGGCTAATTATGTACAGCGGTGTTGCGTTCAGGCCGTCTTTGCCAATCGTTGATTGCACTCTTATCTGTATAAATCCGGGTTATGAGATGCGTGACGGACAAAGAGGGCTTGACAATGAATGTTGTAGGTATATAATTGTCTTTACAGATGGCCGTGCCCAAGAAGCCCAACTCCGGCAAACTCGATGCCTTGCGCCAGACCGGCACGCTCCACCCCCATCCACAACTGGTGACCGATCCGCTGTTTCAGGGGCAGCCGTTCTTCGATGGCCGCGACCTGATGCAGGTCAAGTACGAACTGCTGCGCAAGGTCGAGATCGATGGTGCGCCGGTCAGCACGGCGGTCACGGCTTTCGGGTTGTCACGGCCCTCCTACTATCAGGCGCGCTCGGCTTTCGAAGAAGGCGGCCTGGCCGGCTTGGCGCCCCAGAAGCGTGGACCGCGAGGGGCACACAAGTTCAGCACCGAGGTATTGGAGTTTCTCGGCCAGCTCCGCACAGAGCAGCCGGCGATGCATTACGAAGAGATGGCCGAACGTGTGCAACAACGTTTCGGCATAACGGTGAATCCGCGCAGCATCGAGCGCCATCTGAGGCGCGGGCAAAAAAAAACGAGTTAATTCCCGCTCCGCCTCCCTCCGACGGCAGCGGTTGCTGGTCGTCCCGCTACGAAGAGTTACGCCGGCAGATGTTGGCTGGCGACAGCCGCGGTCCAGGTTTGGCAGTCCTGCTGAGCCGCGGCATGAAGGCTTGGCTCGATGTCGCCAGTTCGCTCAAGGTACGCTCCACTCCGTCACCGATCGTGACGGATGCCGGTCCACATCAAACCGTGCCCGGCGAATATCGCAACCAACTCACGGCCGTGCTGGCCGGGATGGTTCTCCACGGCTGGCAGCAAGGGAGGCACGCATGATCGAAGCTGCCCAGAAAGTCAGCGCTTCACACTTGAAGCGAAACGCCTATCTGTACGTGCGGCAGTCCACACCACAGCAGGTGTTGGAACACGCCGAGAGCACGGCGCGCCAGTATGCGTTGCGCCAGCGCGCGACCGCGCTGGGTTGGCCCGCCGAACAGATCGTGGTGATCGACAGCGACCTCGGACTATCCGGCGCATTTGCCGCCGATCGTGATGGTTTTCAGAAACTCGTCGCCGAAGTTAGTCTGGGGCGCGCCGGCCTGGTGCTGGGGCTGGAGGTGTCGCGGTTGGCGCGCAATTGCGCGGAGTGGCATCGGCTACTGGAGCTATGCGCTTACTCCGATACACTCATCCTCGACGAGGACGGCATCTACAATCCTTCGCAATTCAACGATCGTCTGTTGCTGGGGTTGAAGGGCACGATGAGCGAAGCCGAGTTGCACATCCTGCATGCGCGCATGCAGGGTGGCTTGTTGAACAAGGCCCGGCGCGGCGAGTTGGCAATCCCGCTGCCCATCGGCTTTCTTTACGACGCCGCCTCGCGGGTGATCCTCGATCCCGACCAGCAGGTGCAGCAGAGCATCCGCTGGCTGTTTGACAACTTCCGTAGGCTGGGCTCGGCGGTGGCTGTCATCCGGGAGTTCCACCGGCAGGGCCTGCGATTTCCGCGACGCCGATGTGGCGGGCCCACACCGCTACTCTGGGGCGAACTCGCTTACGGCCACGCGATCAGCATCCTGCACAATCCGCGCTACGCCGGCGCCTTCGTTTACGGGCGCAGCCGCTACCGCCGCAAACCGGATGGAGGCACGGTGGTCACGAACCTCCCTCAGGAGCAATGGCAGATCGTGCTACGCGATGCCCACCCCGGATACATCTGCTGGGAACAGTATCAGGAGAACTTGCAACGATTGCGGGAGAACGAGCAAGTGCGGGGCGTGGATCATCAGGCTCCCGCGCGCGAAGGGCCAGCCTTGCTTCAGGGACTGGCCTTGTGCGGACGCTGCGGGGATCCGATGACGGTACGTTATGCCATTCGCCGGGGAGAACTCATCCCTTACTACCAATGCCAGCGCCGAGCGCAACAGCGCGGCGAGCCGCCTTGCCAGGTGGTTCATGGCGTGAATGTGGACGCGGCCATCAGTAAGATGCTGCTTGAAGCCGTGACTCCGCTGGCGCTGGAAGTCGCGCTGTCGGTCCAGCAGGAGATCCAAAGCCGGGTGGAAGAGGCCGATCGCTTGCGTCGCGCGCAAGTGGATCGCGCCCGCTATGAGGTGCGTTTGGCGCAACGGCGCTACATGCAAGTCGATCCGGACAACCGCCTGGTCGCGGGGACACTGGAGGCCGATTGGAATAACAAGCTGCGCTCGCTGGCTGACGCCGAGCAAGAGTACGAACGCCAGCGCCAGGCCGACACTGCACGGCTCGATGCCCAGCAACGCGAGCAGATCATGACGCTGGCGCGTGACTTCCCGCGGCTCTGGCAGGATCCCAACACGCCGGATCGCGAGCGCAAGCGCATTGCCCGCTTAATCCTGGAAGATGTCACACTGACCAAGGGAAAGGAGATCACGTTGGGTGTGCGATTCAAGGGCGGCGCCACCACTGTTCTCAATGTCCCTTTATCGCACCCCTACTGGGAGCTGCATAGACTCGACCCCGCGGTCATGCAGGAGATCGATCGTCTGCTGGAGCATCACACGGAAGCGGAGATCGCGGCCATGTTGAATGCGCGTGGACTGCGCACCGGTTACGACCTCACCTTCAACGCGGTGGGCATCCAGCATGCGCTGCGCAGGCATGGCATCAAGAGCCGGCGGCAGCGGCTGCAAGAAGCCGGACTACTAACTTCCGAAGAGATGGCTGTCTTGCTCCACACCTCGCCGACGATGATCTGGTACTGGCGCTGCCACGGCCTGTTGAAGGGCGAGCCCTATGGCACGAACCGGTTCCTCTATTACTCGCCCAGCCCGGAGCTCGTCGAAGAGTTCCAAACTAAAGAAAAGTATCGTGAGGTGCAGTATGCCACGTAAACGTATGTGAGAGCGTCGGAATGCCGATTGCGCGAGGATCTCGTTCATGAGCGGCTCAACACGGTGGTGGAAGCGATCAGAAGCAGAAACGCCGCCGAGCAGTAGGCCCGGCGGCGGCATCTTGCGGATTCCGCAAGATGCGGGTTTCAGGCGTTGATGCGGTAGGCGCGGGCGCCCTGGGCCGTCTTGAGTGACTCGACGGTGATGCCCATCTTCTTGCCGAGGCCGCCGCTGATGAAACCGCGGACGCTGTGGGCCTGCCAGCCGGTGGCGGTCATGATGTCGGCAAGCGTAGCGCCTTCCGGGCGGTGCAGCATCTCCAGCACGGTGGCTTTCTTGCTGCCCTCGCGCGCCCCTTTGGGCCCCGTGGCGTCGCCCTTCGGCTTGGCCTCCTTGGTCGCCTTGGCCTTCTTCGGCGCAGCAGGGGCCGCCTGTGGCGCGGGGGTGGGCGTCAGGGCTTGGACCGCCTTCCAGATGCGGGCGACCGCCGTCTTGCGGTCGGTGAACTTCTTGACCGCCTTGAGATCGCCAAAAGGCCGCGCGCCGGCGAAGCTGTTCCAGACCTCGACCAGGCGGTCGGTGGGCCAGGTGGCGGCGAGCTTGGCAAGCTCCTTCTCGCTGGCGAATCGCGCCTGCTCCTCGGGGATTGCGTCCCCGGCAGCGTAGGCGGTGATGGTGTTGTCGGTGTCGATGGCAAACGTCGTCATGGTGGTGTTCCCTTCCTATCGGTTCATGCCGGCGAGCTTGTCGTCGGCGGTTAGGTGCAAGTTCTTGAGATAGCCGCTGGCCAGACGTGCCCAGCCAAACGGCGTCGAGATTTCGTGGCGCGCGGCAATGCGGCTCAGCTTGATCCGGTGCGTGCCGTTGTCGAACTCCTTCTTGAGGTGGCCCCAGCGGTCGAGCGTCCAGCCGTTCCGCGTGGCCCAGGCGATCAGTTCGTCGCGGGTCATGTTCAGTACTCCAGCCCCTTGGCGTCGACCGCGCTGCGGTCGCCCAGGTCGGCCAGGACGTAGGCGAGCTGCTCGGTGATGCGGCCGAGGTCGCCGGCGTAACCCCAATCGGCAGGCTCGGCGGCCTGGCGCTTCTGATGGTCGGCCAGGCGGCTGGCGATGCGCTTCAGCAGGTCCTGGGCTTCCGCGTGCCGCTCGGCGTAGCAGCTGGCGGCGGTTTGTTTCGTGGTATGCGCTTTGGTGTTCCTCATCGCGAACCCATTCATCACTTCGGTGGCGATTAGAAGCAAGCAGAATCTGCGAGTGAATCGCGAGAAAGTTCGATGCCACTGCTGAGCCTGCGCGCTTATGCCAAACATCGCGGCGTGAGCCTGGCGGCTGTGCAAAAAGCGATCCGTTCCGGGCGGATTGCCACTAACGGCGACGGCCTGATCGACCGCGAGCGCGCCGATGCCGAATGGAATGCGAAGACACGCCCGGGCCAACGCCGCGCGAAATCGGCGGCGCCCGCAGCCAGAGAACCGGCCGAGGCGCCAGTCGGCGCTGGACTCGACTACTTCCGCGCGCGGGCCATCCGGGAGAACTACCTGGCGCGGTTGGCCAAGATCGAGTTTGAGGAGAAGACGGCGAAACTGATCAGCCGCGACGAGGTGCAGGTAGCGGCGTTCACCAAGGCGCGCACCGTCCGCGACAACCTGCTGAATATTCCGGATCGCCTGGCGGCGACGCTGGCGGCCGAAGCGGACGTGGACAAGGTCCACCAGATGCTGACCGGGGAGATTCGAAAGGCGCTCGATGAGCTTGCTGGCGCAAACAGCAACTGAGGTCTACGACGAGGCATTTCGCGCGGGCCTGAAGCCGGACCCGCTGCTGACGATCTCGGAGTGGGCCGACCGTTACCGGCGGCTCTCCGGCAAAGCGGCGGCGGAGCCCGGCCCATGGCGCACGGAGCGTACACCGTATCTGCGCGAGATCATGGATTCGCTCTCGCCGTCGGCGCAGGTCGAGCGCGTGGTCTTCATGAAAGGCTCACAGATCGGCGGCACCGAGTGCGGCAACAACTGGGTCGGCTACGTGATTCACAAATCACCGGGGCCGATGATGGTGGTCCAGCCCACCGTCGAACTCGCCAAGCGCAACTCGAAGCAGCGCATCGACCCGCTCATTGAAGAGAGCGAGGTTCTGCGCGAGCTAGTGAAAAGTCCTCGCTCGCGCGACTCCGGCAACACTGTTTTGTCGAAGGAATTCCCCGGCGGCGTGCTTGTAATGACGGGGGCAAACAGCGCGGTGGGTCTGCGGTCGATGGCCGTGCGGTATCTGTTCCTGGATGAGATCGATGCCTACCCGGGCGATGTGGACGGCGAAGGTGATCCGATCAATCTGGCCTTCGCGCGCACGCGCACGTTCTCGCGGCGCAAGGTGTTCATGTGCTCCACGCCGCTCGTGACGGGGCTGAGCCGGATCGAGGCGGCGTTCGCCGAAAGCGACCAGCGGCGCTACTGGGTACCGTGCCCGCACTGCGGCGAGTTCCAGGTGCTGAGGTTCGAGCGCCTCCGCTGGCCCAAGGGCGAGCCGCGGAAGGCGGCCTACCATTGCATCGCGTGTGAGCAGGCGATCTTCAATCACCAGAAGAACGCAATGCTCGCGGGCGGTGAGTGGCGGCCCGAGGCGCAAGGCGACGGGCGCACGCGCGGCTATCACCTGTCGAGCCTCTACAGCCCGGTGGGCTGGTACTCGTGGGAGCGCGCGGCGGATGACTGGGAGAAGGCGCAGAAGGATGTAGAGCGCCTGAAGTCATTCGTGAACCTGGTGCTGGGCGAATCGTGGCAGGAACGCGGCGACGCGCCCGACTGGCAACCTCTCTACGACCGCCGCGAGGACTACCCAGTTGGAACTGTACCGCAGGGGGGCCTGTTCCTCACCGCGGGCGCCGACGTGCAGCGGGATCGCATCGAGGTCGAAGTGGTGGCCTGGGGCCGCGGCAAGGAGTCGTGGTCCATCGACTACCGCGTGCTCGTGGGCGACACCGCGCGGGTGGAAGTGTGGCGGCAACTGGACGGGCTTCTGGACGAAGAGTTTCCGCACGCGAGCGGCATGAGGCTGCCGATCCGGGTGCTGTGCGTCGACTCCGGCTTCAACCCACGTATCACGTACGACTGGGTCCGCGGGCATGCGCAGGCCTCCTGGGGGCCGGCCGGCGCGCGGGCCGCAAATCCCAAGACGGCCGTTGCGGTAAAAGGCACCGCGCGCACGGACCGGCTGATTCTCGGCGCCTCGCCGGTGGACGCGAGCAAACGGCGCGGCACACGGTTGTGGACTCTCGGTACGCCGGTGGCGAAATCGGAACTTTACAGCCGCCTGCGCCTGGCACCGCCGACCGAGGAGAGCGGCGAGCCGTTCCCGGCAGGCTACTGCCATTTCCCGCGATACGAGGAAGAGTACTTCCGGCAGTTGACCGCGGAGAGTCTGGTGAAGGGCCACTGGGTGGTGGGGCCAAACCACCGCAACGAAGCGCTCGACTGCCGGGTCTATGCCCGCGCGGCCGCCTCCATCTACGGCGTCGACCGCTTCGCGGAGAGGCATTGGCGGGAACTCGAGGGCCTTCTACCTGCGCCTGTAGCGCAACCGCCGGTCCCCGCTCCAGCGCGGACCGCGCGCCGGGTCACGGTCGGTTCGAACTGGATGAAGCGATGACACTCCAGGAACTCGAGGCTCAGCGAGAGGCGCTGCTCGCCGAATTGAGCGCGCCGGATTCCGTCACGTTCGGCGACCGGTCGATGAAGAACCGCAGCCCGGAACAGACCCGGACGGCATTGCAGCTTGTAGACCAGGAGATCGCCAAGGCCAAGGCCGCGGCGAACACGACCACGCCGCGTTCCCGCATCATCCGGACGTACACGGAGAAAGGTTTCTGATGGGCTACTTGCGCAGCCTGATGCGGGCCGCGTTCACCGCGCCGCTTCGTGCACTCACCGGTTACGAGGCCGCCGCCAATACGCGCCGCACGCAGGGATGGAACCCGGCGAACGAAGGCATCAACGCGCTCGTGGCCGGCGGCGGCGATGCCCTACGCTCCCGGTCCCGTGACATGGTCCGCCGGAACGCCTGGGCGAGTAACGCGGTCGAGAGCTTCGTCGGGAACTCGGTCGGCACCGGCATCAAGCCGCAGGCGAAACACCCGGATCCAGCGGTGAAGCGGCGGCTTCAGGAACTCTGGCTGCGATGGACGGACGAGGCCGACGCGGCTGGGCTGACCGACTTCTACGGGCTGCAGGCGCTCGTGTGCCGGTCGACGATCGAAGGCGGCGAGTGTCTGGTGCGCATCCGCGAGCGCCGGCCCGAGGACGAATTGACGGTTCCGCTTCAGCTCCAACTCCTCGAGGCCGAGCACCTGCCGTCGTCGAAGAACGACAACTTGCCGAACGGGAATGTCATCCGTGCCGGGATTGAGTTCGACAAGCTGGCCCGCCGCGTGGCGTACCACCTCTACCGCGAGCACCCGGGCGAAAAGTTGCTGTTCTTCAATGCTGGCGAGACCACGCGCGTGCCGGCGGAGTCGGTGCTGCACATCTACAAGCCGCTCCGCCCAGGACAGCACCGTGGGCAGCCGTGGCTAACGCAGGTCCTGGTGAAGCTGCATGAACTGGATCAGTACGACGACGCCGAACTGGTCCGCAAGAAGCTGGCGGCCATGTTCGCGGCGTTCATCACCGAGAACAATCCCGAGGATCCGGTCATCGGCAGCAAGCCGGGTGAGGGTGAGACAGATGCGAGCGGCGCGCCGCTGGCCGGCATCGAGCCGGGCTCGATGGTGAAGCTCCTGCCCGGCGAGGATGTGAAGTTCACCGAGCCGGGCGACGTGGGCGGCATGTACACAGAGTTCATGCGGGTGCAGTTGCGCGCCATCGCTGCGGGCCTGGGGATCACCTACGAGCAGCTCACCGGGGATCTGGAGCGCGTCAACTACTCGTCGATCCGCGCGGGCCTGCTCGAGTTCCGGCGCCGCTGCGAACAGTTCCAGCACCAGGTGATGGTGTTTCAGTTCTGCCGTCCCGTCTGGCGCGCCTGGATAGAAGCCGCCGTGGTGGCTGGCGCGATCGATGCCCGCGACTACGCCCGCCGCCCCGAAGCCTACCTCGATGTCGAATGGCGGCCGCCGTCGTGGGCATGGGTCGATCCGTTGAAAGACATGAACGCCGAGGTCGTGGCGGTCCGCGCGGGCTTCAAGCCGCGCAGCGCCGTCATCAACGAGATGGGCTACGACGAGGAAGATGTCGACCGGCAAGTCGCCGCCGACAATTCGCGCTCCGATTCCCTCGGGTTGACGTTCGACTCCGATCCCCGCAAGACCACCGGCAACGGGCAACGAGTGGCCGAGAAGGAACCGGCAACGGAAATCCAATGATGAACCTCTCACACATCGCCTCGCGCGTGTTCAACACGCCATTGATGATCGACTCGAAGAAGCTGGCGGCGATCCTGGCCGTGCTTGCCCCGCGCCTGGGAGTGGAGCCACCTGCTGTCGAAGCGGCGCTGCTCACCGAGCAACGGTCGCGGAAGCCCTACGCCGTCACCGATGCCGGCGTGGCGGTGATCGAAGTCGCCGGCAGTCTCGTGAACCGCGCCTCCGGCATGGACGCGCAGTCCGGGCTGACGTCGTATGAGCAGTTGGGCAGCGAGATTCTCGACGCCGCGACTGATCCACAGGTCAGAGGCATCCTGATGCGTTTCGACAGTTACGGCGGCGAGGCCAACGGCGCCTGGGACGGCGCCGCCCTGATCGAAGAGGCCGCCCGGATCAAACCGGTCTGGGCCTCGGTGGACGATTGGGCCCTCAGCGCCGGGTATTTGCTGGCGTCGGCAACCGATCGTATCTGGGTGACGCGCACCGGCGGCGTCGGTTCGGTGGGCATCATCGCGATGCATCTCGACCAGAGCGGCTGGGACGCGGCCAACGGCCTTCGGTACACCACCATCTTCGCCGGCGACCGCAAGAACGATTTCAACCCGCACGAGCCGCTCTCAGAAGGCGCCCGCGACGTGCTGGTGGCCGAGGTCGAGCGGCTCTACAGCATGTTCGTCGACGCCGTGGTCCGCCGCCGCAGCATGAATGGCGCAGCCGTCCGCGGCACTGAGGCGGGCATCCTCTATGGCGAGGATGCCGTCGCCCGTGGCTTTGCCGATCGAGTCGGCACCTTCCGCGACGCCCTCGCCGCGATGACGGCGTCGTTGTCTCAACCGAAGTTCTCGAAAGGAGGCACTACTGTGTCTGAAGCAACTCAGGCGGCAACGAGTCCGCCCGTTCCCGATCTTGCCGCCATTGAGGCCGCGGCCCGCGAGCAGGGCTACGCCGAAGCGGCAGAGATCGTCGTGCTGTGCAACATCGCCGGCCGGCCCTCGCTCGCCGGTGATTTCATCGCCCGCCACCTCTCCGTGGCCGACGTCCGCAAGGAACTGCTCACCCTGCGGGCCGAGGCCGGCCAGGACGAAATTCGGTCCCACGTTCTGCCCGAGGCCGGCGCGACGGCGAAACAGAATCTCGATGAGAATCCGGTCGTCAAGGCCTGCGCCGCGCTGGGCGGCCCGAAAGGAGTGAAGTAACTCATGCCCGTTCAGAGCGAAAGCAACTACCTCGGGGACGTTCTCAAATACGAGGCCCCGAATCTGTTTTCCCGCGATGAGGTGACTCTCACGGCGGGCAACCTGGCGCTCGGCGCCGTCGTCGGACGGAAGGCGCCTGCCGTGACGGTGACACCCGGCACCAACACCGGCAACGGCGTGATGGGCGCGGTGACTTTGGGCCCGGCCGCGCTGCCCGGCAGTTACGTGGTGACCTGCAAGACGAAGGTCACCAACGCCGGCGTCTTCTCGGTCGTTGACCCGCGCGGTCTGCCGCTGCCCGACCTCACGGTCGCCGTCGCCTACGCCGGCGATCACATCAACTGCACCCTCGCCGACGGCAGCACCGATTTCGAGGTTGGAGACAAGTTCACGATCGCCGTTTCCGTCGCGAGCGAGATCGGCGAGTTCAATCCCGCTGCCAGCGACGGTCTCCAGTTCGCCGCCGGTGTCCTGGTGGAGGCGGCCGACGCGAGCGCCGCAGCCAAGCAGACCGTGATCATCGCGCGCGATGCGATCGTGTCGCGGACCGCGCTGGTGTGGAAGACCGGAGCGACCGCGCCGCAAAAGGCCGTCGCCATCGCCCAACTGAAGACCCTGGGCATTCTCGTCCGGGAAGGAGCCTAACCCATGTCGATTTTGAATCCATTCGCAACCGATGCTTTCAACATGGTCGCGCTCACGGCGGCCATCAACAAGATCCCGAACACCTACGGGCGCCTGGAGCAATTGAATCTCATGGCGCCCACTGGGGTCCGCACGCGCACCATCATCATCGAAGAGATGAGCGGCGTGCTGAACCTGCTTCCCACGCAACCCGTCGGCGCGCCGGGCACCGTCGGCACGCAGGGCAAGCGCAAGGTGCGCTCGTTCGTGATCCCGCATATCCCGCACGACGACGCCGTGCTGCCCGAGGAGGTCCAGGGCATCCGCGCCTTCGGGTCGGAGTCGGAGACGGAGGCGCTGGCGAACCTGATGGCAATGAAGCTCCAGAACATGCGCAACAAGCACGCCATCACGTTGGAACACCTGCGCATGGGCGCGCTGAAAGGCGTGATCTTGGATGCCGACGGCTCCACGCTCTACAACCTCTATACCGAGTTCGACATCACGCCGAAGACCGTCAATTTCGCGCTGACGACCAACACCACCGAGGTACTGCTGAAGGTGCTCGAGGTGAAGCGCCACATCGAGGACAACCTCAAGGGCGAGTTCATGACGGGCATCCTCTGCCTATGCTCGGCGGGCTTCTACGACGCCTTCACCACGCACTCGAAGGTGAAGGAGGCCTTCCAGTACTACCAGCGCAACCAGCAACTCGGCAACGACTACCGGACCGGCTTCACCTTCGGCGGTGTGACGTTCGAGGAGTATCGCGGCCAGGCGACCGACGCGTCGGGCAACGTGCGGAAGTTCATCGCCGACGACGAGGCGCACTTCTTCCCGATCGGAACTGCCAACACGTTCCGCACGTTCTTCGCGCCGGCGGACTTCAACGAAACCGCCAACACGCTGGGCTTGCCGCTCTACGCCAAGCAGGAGCCACGGAAGTTCGGGCGCGGCACGGACCTCCACACGCAGCAGAATCCACTGCCCATCTGCCTGCGGCCGGAAGTGCTGGTCAAAGCGACCAAGGCCTGACCATGAGCGGTTGGGAGGCGGCAGTGAGCGGCCTGAACGCGGCCGTCGTGAAAACGTTCGGCCGCGAGGTCCTCTATCTGCCTGAGGCCGGTGGGCAGGCCGCTATCCGCGCGGTGTTTCAGGCGGTACGGGAAGCGGAGGGTGCTTCGCCAGGCGTCTATGCAGTGCTGTTCGTCCGGCTGGTGGATCTGGCGGCGCCGCCCGTCCGCGGGGATGAGGTCGACATCGGCGGCGTCCACTATAAGGTTTTCGACATCGAAGCCGATGCGGAAGGCGCCGCTGTGTTGAAGTTGCGCCAGGCGGGCTGACACTTCCGCCAGATTTGGCGGAAGTTCCCGGGTTTCGACCATGCCAAGCGTCCGCGTCTACCAGAAGAAGCAACTGCGGCTCGATCTGCTCAATTTCCGCCAGCAGCAGATGTACGATTTGGGCAGCGCCGGCGTCACGGCGGTGAAGGCGAGGCTCAGCGCGGCCCAGGGCCCGGAGGACAGCGCGGCCAAGCCGCTCACCAAACGGTACGCGATCTTCAAGACGCGGAAGGGCAAGGGCAACCGCCGGAACCTGACATTCACTGGCGACCTGCTGCGCAACTTCCAGGTCCGAACCGTCAGCGAGAACCGGGCCAAGGCCAGCGTCTCTACCCGCAAGGACCGAATCAAGGCCTGGGCCAACCAGAAGCGCGAGGCCTGGATGGTGTTCTCGCCGAAGAATAGAGCGGCAGTTGTCGAGGCAGCCCGCAAGATGATCCAGGCGATGAAGCCACGTCTGCTCCTCGAACGCAGCCTGGGTGGAAAGCAGCGATGATCAATCCGGCAGAACTGGTCGACAACCTGGTTGCTTTGCTGCGCGCCATCTCGGACTTGGTCGCCGAGATGGGTGGCGACGAGCAACGGATCTTCGCCTACCACGATCAATATCCGAAGCGAGCGAGCCTCGCGGCGGCGATCCACGACATGCCCGCGCCGGGAATCATGGCCGCATGGCAGGGCACTACGCCAGGCCGCTTTGGCGGCGTGGATGTCTGGAAGCACCAGGTCACGCTCTACCTGCGGGCGCGCGAGACCTTCGATGGCGACCCACCGACCGCCTACTACCGGCTGTTCCGGCTCATCACGAAGGGAGTGCCAGCGTCGTCGGGTGTGCCGCTGATCAACGCCACGGTGCATCCGTCCTGTTACCCGATGGACCTGCCGCTCGTCCAGCGGCAGACCGATGCCGAGGGGCTCGATTATTTTGAGGTGCCCATTACATTCACGGAGGCAGGTGATGACTGAAACAGTGCACATGCGCTCGCCTGATGGCGAGGTGCGTGAAGTGGAGACCACTCCGGCTGTCCTCATTCCAATGATGATTCGTGGTTGGCAGCAATGCGACCCGAGAGAGGAGGTAACGCCCGATGTCCGTAACGCGGATGCAGGAACTACAGATCTGCTTCGGTAAGCAGAAGCAGGCCGACATCGGCACCGCCAACACCGGCGTGCAGATGTGGCAGTTGCGGAAGCTCAACGCCGCGCTGGCCAATCCGAAGCTCAACACCGAGAACGACGCCGAGGAGTTCGGCAAGGGGCACGAGTTCCCGACGCAGTCCTTCCAGACGTCGTGGGACGTCAACGGCACGCTGGAGAAATACCTCGGCGGCGAGATCGGTGCCTGGGCCATGGCCTACGGGCTGGGCAAGGTCGTGAAGTCGGGCACGACTCCCAACTTCACTTACACGTGCACCCCGCTCTTTCCGGCCAACGGGGACGCCGCCGAACTGCCGTACTTCTCTTTCGTCGAGCAGATCCGGCCGGGCGCCGGCGTTGTGGCAGATCGCATGGCCGTGGGCTGTGTGGTCGAGGGCTGGACCATCTCGATCGGGAGCGGGCCAGGCCGCGCGAACTCGAAGATCACCGTCGAGTTTGTCGGCTCCGGCAAGGTCACGGAGCCTTCCGGGATCACGATGCCGGCGGCCACGTTGGAGAAGCTGCTGCCGTCGGCCTCGCTCGCGCTCACGATCAACGGCGTCAATTACGTCTCGACCAAGAACATCGTTTCCCTTGAGACGTCCTGGAAAAACAACGTTCGGCTGGACGGCGGCTTCTACCCCGGTTCCGGCTTTCAGACTCCCGGTGACGGCGCGAGCGGCGCCATCCGCGGCCGACTCGAATTCGGCAACCGCCAGGGCACGTTGAAGTTTGTGGCCCGCTTCGAGAACGGTTCGACGGAGCTGACCAAGCTCAAGAGCCAGGCCACCGGCACGGCGGTGATGTCGCTCACCTACGACGCCAACAACTCGCTGGAGATCACGTGGCAGAAGGTCTCCTTCGCCACGGCCGAGCTGGGCGAGACGGACGGCATCGTCACGGTGTCGGTGGAGTGCCTGCCGATGTGGGATGCCACCAACGGCGTTGTGTCGGCGGTAGCGAAGTGCAACGTGGACGGCATCTGCCAGTAGGAGACTTTCATGTTTGACGTAGCCAAACCCATCACGGTGAACCTCCGGACGCCGGAGGGTGTGAAAACGATCCGAGTGCGGTTCCCCTCCGATGAAGATTGGATCGAACGGCAGCGCCGGCGCAAGGTCATCATCAAGCAACTGGGGCGCGGGATCTCCGAGACGATCATCTCAGGCGGTGAAGACGCCGATGCGGCCTTGCTCGCCAAGATCCGCGAGGGAGACGGGGAGGTCGATCCCTTCGAGGCCAACCGGATTGTCGAGCAACTGAGTCAGGCAGAAGTGGACGACGTAGTGCAGACCGGCGATTCCTTCCGGGTAGCGCTGCGCGTGCTCGGGGGCGTTGTCACCCATCTGCTGAAAATGCCATCAGCGAAGGACGTGTTCGAGTACCGCCGCGGATTCGCTCGGGTGCTCGACTTGCCCTACAACCGCCAGGAACTCACCATCAATCTCGGCGCCGCCGGCGCGCTCTACAAGAAGCTGATCACGGCAACGGAGGGCTACGCTGGCGAGGCTCCGATCATTCACCAGGCAGTCGCCGTGAAGGCGGCCATCGACGCTCTCGACGCCGGCTTCCAGGAGAGCGCGGGCCCAAACTGACCAGCGGGGAATGGCCCGAAAGGCCGTCCCTGCGATTCCTGGTTCACTGGTCGCTGCGGCGGGAGGAGTTGTGCGATCCCGGCCTCTGCCCGGACGCGCCCGACGACGGCGGTCGGTGTGACCACTGCCCGCTCGACAAACTCGACGCCGCACAGTACTCCGAGGCGGGTCTGTTGTTGCGGCGCGCGCTCGATCTTCGGGCGGCACTGAAGTTGGGCGTCCGAATCGACCTCGATGAAATCCGGGCGGACGAGTTCCAGGCGCTGGTGGTGCTGGAGGAAGAACGCGACGCGTTGGACCGCGAGCAGATGAACGCGCATGGCCGATAACAAGCTCGAACTCGTCGTTGAAGTGGACACGAACAGGGCCAATGCCTCCATCAAGAGCGTCAACGCGAGCCTGTCCAGCATGGAGGCGTCGGCGGTGAAGACGGCCCGAGGCGCGACCCAGGGCATCGACGGCATGACGGCGGCTATGGTGAAGGGTGCTACGGCGGGGAACCTACTGGCCGAAGCGATCAAGAGCGCGGTCGCCTGGGCCAAGGAGTTCACGGTCGGCTCCGTCATGATGGCGGCCGAGAACGCGAAGGCCGAAGCCTCCCTCAAGGCCTTGGCGACGGCGCACGGCGTCGGTGCGGCCGCGGCCGCCAAGCAGGTTGCCGCCATCGAGGAGATCGGCTTCGAGTTCACCGAGGCGGCCCACGCCGTGCAGCGCCTCATCGTCGCCGATATGGACCTGGCCAAGGCCGAGGGACTGGCCAAGCTCGCCAAGAACGCGGCCGCGGTGCAGAACGTGTCGGCTGGCGAGGCGATGGAGGCCATTGTCCTGGCGATCGAGTCGGGCGCTTCGCGGGGTCTCCGGACGCTCGGGCTTTTTGTCGACTTCCAAAAGGAAGCCCAGATCGCCCAGCTTCAGTTGGGCCGGTCGCTCACCGAGACGGAAGAGAAGCAGCTCCGCTACAACGCGGTGATGCGCGAGGGGGCGAAGATCCAGGGCGCGCACGCGGCGGCCTCGCAAACCGTGGAGGGCCAACTCGGCACGCTGCGCCGCGAGTTCAACAACTTGCGCGAGGACATCGGCGCCAAGTTTCAGGACGACCTCAAGGTGCTGATCGGCAACCTGCGTGGCTTGGTGGGCTGGCTGAAGGAGAACACGGACCTGCTCAGCAAGTTCGGCGAGGTCGCCCTGTGGGTCGCGGGCGTTCTGGCCTCCTACGCGCTGGCCGACAAGATCATGGCGCTGGCCAAGTCCATCGCCGCCCTGAATCTGGCCAGTCTGAATCCGTACGCCCTGCTGGCGGTCGGAGTAGTCGGCGCCGGATTCGCCATCTACTCGCAGTGGAAGGACACCCAGGCGCAGTTGCAGGCGCGGTTCGACGACATGCAGCGCCAGGCGCTTCGCGACGACCTCTTCAGCGGCAAGACCAGCGTGGAAGCCCTGCGGAAACAGGGCATGACGGACGACCAGATCCGGGAACTCGTGACCGGGAAACGCCTGCTGCCAGGCGAGCAGCCATTCGAGTTCGGCGGTCCGAAGGTCACGATCAAGACCGGAAACGAACCCGACCTCGACGCCGTCAAGCGTGCCGCGGAGATCCGCAAGCGGCAGCTCGATGTCGAGCGCGAGTCCCGCCAGGCGGCCCTCGAGGCCGGAGCCAGGGCACAACCTGGTTTTGCCCGTGAGATCGCCGAAATGAACGCCCGGATCGAGAAGTGGACCACGTTCACCGACGATAAGGGCGTCTCTCAGCGCATCTCGCTCACCCGCCAGGCGTGGCAGAACATGCTTGACGAGCTCGGCAACCGCTGGGCAGCGTTCAAGGAGAAGTTCCAGAAAGAGAACCGCGAGCAGTTGGCTGAGTACCTGAAGGGCGAGGAAGAAGCGGCCCGGCAACGGATGCAGTTCGAGGCGGAGGTGTACCAGCGCCGCCTCCAGTACAACGAGGACATCGCCCGACGAAACCTCGATCATCTCGAACGAATGATGGGTGTTGAAGAACAGCGCGCCGGCATCGATCGGGACGCGCGTCTGCGGGCCGTGGAGGCAATGGACGCCCAGACCCTCGAGCAGAAGGTCGCGGTGGAACAACGGAAGGCCGCAATCGAGGTGGACTACCTGGAGCGGGTACACGAGATCAAGATGCGCCTGTTCGATCTTGAAACCTCGCGCATGGTGCTGGAGGAAGAGGCGAACCTGCGACGGTTGGGCTACCGCGCCGACGAGATCAAGGCCAGGATCGGGGAGCTCACCCAACAGCGTGAGAGGATCCGCCAGGCGAACCAGGAAGCCACGGATGCTGCGATCGACGCCGCGCGCCAGAATGCGGCCAACCGGACGGTAGCCATGGTCCGGGACCACAACCGGCAGATCTTCGACTCCTTCAAGCGCCAGGCTGAAGGTGTCTTCGATGCGCTGCTGACAAAGTCCCAATCCATCTGGTCGGCCATCGGCAATTCCCTGAAGACCGCCCTGTTGACCGCCATTAAAGATGTTGTCACCAGCCGCGTGGCGGTGATGCTGATGCAGTTGTTCACGGGCCAGAAGGTATCTTTCGCTCAACAGGCCTCGGTTGGTGGCGGGATCCTGGGTGGCCTCGGCGGAATGCTCGGCATTGGAGCGACGCCCGTCTTCGGAGGAGGCGGTATGCCTGGCGCGACGCCACCGTTTGTTCCCAACGGGAATCCGGGCACGGGCAGCGTGTTTTCCAAGGCTGGTTGGGCTGGCTCGCTCGCGAACCTGAAGTCGTTTGCGGGCATCGGCGGCAGCGTGCAGTTGGCGCCCGGTGTCGCGACCACCTGGGAAGCCGCCACGATGGGCCAGAAGCTCTCCGCCATTGGCAAGTCGAACGCAGCGCTCATGGGCGGAGCCATGCTCGCCATGTACGGACTCCAGAGGGGTGGCGTGTCCGGACTGGCCATGACCACCGCCGGCGGGGCGCTGATCGGCTACAAGTACGGAGGCCCGGTTGGTGCGGCAATCGGCGCTGGTATTGGCGCGGTGGCGGGCTTGGTGCGGTTGTTCGTCAAAGGGGCGCAGGAGAAGGCGCGGGAGAAGATCAAGGCGACCTACGGCGTCGACATCAGCGACAAGGGCGTGCTGAAGCAGATCGTCGATATCGCCAAGCAAGGCTTCGGCGGCAACCTCGACATGGCCATCCGGAGCCAGCAGATCCGCGATCTGGTCGAACTGTACGCGCTGTCGACGGGCCAAGGGACGTCAGGGCTGCCTGCGACTATGCGTCCGGTTTCGCTGCTCCAGCAGGGAGGGAGCCTGTTCCAGCAGAGTTCTGGCGGGCTCACGCTCGACCGGATTGGTGGTGGTGCGCCATCCGGGGCGGGTCCCACGGTGATCAACATCACCGTGCCGGGCGCCAAGGAGTTCTTCGAGAAAGAAACGGTGCGCGTCGTCGTTGAGAATCCGCGAGCGGTGCAGTCGGCGGCGATGACCGCCACCAAGCAGAATGCAGGCCGGCGCGAGATGACGGGCCTGCAACTCAGTCCGGGATTGATCGTGTCATGACCCGACCGGAACTCATCGAGAAGATCGCGCGGGCGATCGCTGAGATGGAGGGTTTCTACGTGACCGCCGCGACCCCGACCCTTGCACAACGAAATGCGAATCCGGGAAATATACGGCAGTGGCGAGACGGGCGTGGCAGAGCGTATCCCACCAGTGGTGGTTACGTGGACTTCGTGGCCTGGGCGTCCACGCGGTTCCCGGGCGCCTCACGGGAAGAGATGAGCCAGCGTGCCATCGATGAAGGGTGGCGTATCCTGCGCGTGCTCGTCGGCCAGTATCTCGACGGGCGCTACACGCAGGGCAAGCCGCCCTCCGCTGAGGAGATGTTCCGCGTGTATGCGCCTTCGGCGGACGGCAACCACCCGGGCAACTACGCGCGCTTTGTTGCGGACAAGCTCGGCGCGCGTCCGGCCCAGCGACTGCTCGACCTGGTGACCGCCTGATGCCCGGCTCGGTCCAGAACGCGACGCCGGTCACGGTGCTGCCGCACAGCCTCAGCCGCGCGTTTGTGCATGAGCGGGAGTACCCGGTTGTTGAGAACGAGTACCGCGATGGAGAGTCGCAACGATTCGTTCAAGCCTCAAACAGCCGCAAACGCTGGCGTCTGGCGAAACGGCTGACGCCGGTGCAACTGGGGGCGCTCCGCGATTTCTACGACGCCCGCAAGGGCGCAACCGAGCCGTTCTACTTCTACGATCCGTATGAGACGAGCCCGAAGTTCTCATCCGACCCAACCGGCCAGGCAGTCGCGGGCCGTTACACCGTCCGGTTCGTCGGCGAGTGGAGCCAGTCGGTCTCGCTCGGCCGCGCGGACGTGAACATCGAGCTGATCGAGTTGGCCTGAACCTTCGAGGAGAGCACGATGCCGTTTTCCGATTACCTCGACCAGAAGATCCTCGAAAAGGCATTCCTCGGGCAGGACTTCCAGGTCACCGAGCATTGCTGCAGCCTGCACACCGCCGACCCTGGCAAGACCGGCGAGAGCGAGGCATCCGGCGCCCCGTACGCCAGGAAAGCCGTCACGCCGTTCACCAGCGTCGACAGCGACGGCAACGCGAAGCGAGTCCGGAACGTCGCTTTGCTGCTGATCCAGGTGCCTGCCGGGACCTACACCCACATCGGCATGTGGGACGCGGTGACCGGTGGGAACTTCCTCGGCGGTGGTCCCCTGTCCTCACCCGCCACGGTCAATGACGGCGACTTCGTCATCGTCCGCGAGAACGACCTTTCAATCCTCCAGGACTAAGAGGCGCACGTGTCCACCATCCGCACCCAGTTCGGCCCGGTTACTAACTTTGGCATCACGCTCAATGGCCTTGCCCCCGGCGCCGCGCGGAGCTCCGCAAAGATCGAGAACCAGAACAGCCGCTACATCGACGGCATCTGCCAGTTCAAGATAAAGACCGCCAGCGGCACGTTCAGCGACCGCTACGCCGTCTACTTCTTCGCCTGGGGCGCGACCGACGACGCCTCCCCCATCTTTCCGGCCGGCGTCACGGGCGTGGATGAAGCGGTTTCCGTCGCCCTTGAGACGCTCTCCATCCGCCCGATCGGTTCGCTTTACGTCCCCGCCGCGGGTACCTTCATCAGCCCGCCATTCTCTGTCGCGCCGGCCTTCGGTAACGTGCTTCCGCCCGCGTGGGGCGTACTGGCGATCAACCGGTGCGGCGTCGCTCTCGATGCCTCCGATAACCTGGGCTTCTGGCGCGGTGTCCAGTTTGAGGTCTCCTGATGCGGCAACTGCTGTTCAATGCGGAGCCGCAGACCTGCTTCCCGATCTGTCACTACGAGGAGTTTCCAGACTTCACCTCATCGCTGGCGGGCGGCCTGCATTCGCTCTGGCTGCCGAGCGGGCTCGAGCCGAGGATGTCGATCAACGTCCTACACATGAACGGCAAGCGGGAGACGACCGTTGGGGAGTACACCGCCGCCTACTATAAGCGCCGCGCGCAGTCTGGCGGCGCGCCCGCCGGACTGGTGGTGCCGACCGGCTCGGGCAGCAATCTCGCGACGCCATTCGGCACAGCGTTCGCCTACAGCAATGAGCAACTCGGCTTGTCGGTTGGCAGCCTCGGCTACTGCCCGATGTACAGCAGCGACGGAACGAACAAGATCATCTCCGTCTGCACGTGGTTCCGGATCAACCGTGTGAACGGCTCGGGCTTCCCGACGCTGCTCGGCAACAGTTACACGAGCACCTGGTGGCTCGGCCTGCGCACGTCGACCGGCAAGTACAAAGCGATCTTCCGGAACAACTCGTCGCCCTACGGTCCGTTCGAGTGGGGGTCCTACGGCGCCGATCTTCGCAAGGTCGCCTGCGTCGCCTTCGTCCTGCCATGCGACGCCAACAAGACCGCCAGTGTGTACCACAACGGCGTGTTGGCCGTGCAGAGCACGCTTGCGAACGCCAGTTCCGTTGCCGGCAACCTGGACGTCTGGGCGCTGTCGTCGGCCACGCCAGGGATTTTCGCCGAGCTTTTCGGCTTCGCTGCCTGGACGCGAGCGCTGTATCCGGAGGAGATTCGCGAGCTCTCACTGGGCCCCTGGGCCCTCCTCGGTAAGCGCCATCGGTTTTGGTATGCGCCCCTGATGGCGTACCGCTCTGCCCAGATCGCCGGCGACTCGTCTTTCGCCCCAGTTGGATTCCGCGGCACACCGAGAAGCGCTGCGATCGCGGGAACCTCAAGCCTCATTGCATACCTCCGGCCGCCAGCGGCTCCGGAACGCACCTTCCCGATCCGGCCCGAGAGCCGCTCCTTTTCACCAGGAGCCGAATCGCGCACGCTTACCATCCGGCGAGAGAACCGGGGCATCGAGGCATGACCTTCACGAAGGACCCGAACGCGGTCCTCGATTACTCGATCGACTGGACCCGCTGGCTTGCCGGTGATCAGATCGCCACGAGCGTGTGGCTGGTCGCGACCGGGCTCACGAAGGTCGCCGACTCAAGGGCAGGCGCCTTGGCCACGGTCTGGCTCTCGGGCGGCACGGTGGGGCAGTCCTACACGGTGACGAATCGCATTACGACCGCAGGCGGCCGCACGGAAGACCGTTCGTTCGTCGTGAAGCTCGAAGAACGCTAACAACTGCCAACCAAGAGAGGTACTCCCATGAGACGTGGAATTGTGCTGGTGATCCTGTGTCTCGCGCTCGCGGCGTTTATCGTGGCGCAAAGCGGATCGCCGCTGCTTGTGCCCGTCTGGACCGGCGCGCGATATGTTTTCGCAAAACTCGGTCCCACCCTGGTCCTCAACGGCAACCAACTGGATGTTCTGTTGCCACCCACGCCGCTCCGCCGGCGCGACGTTCTGTTGGTCTATGACACAACCGCCGGCGGCTGGAAACTGCCCGCCGGCGCCAGCAACGTCACGGTCTACGTAAACGGCCTCCGTTATCGCCAAGGCTACGACTACACGATCACCTCCGGCGTGATCAAGGCGCAGTTCGACAACATGCTGCCAGAGTTCCAGATCACCTGCGACTTCGACGCGCCGGCAGGCCAATGACGAGAAGCGAGGCCGCGCGCCTGAGGCCGTACCGCCACGAATGCGTGTGCGGGCGCGTCTATGAGTCACGCTACCGGCGGCGAGTGCTCGAATGTGCCCCCTGCCGGCGACGCCGCAACGTTCTCGATGCGAACAAGCGGCGGGTGGACCCAGACTACGCTGCCCGCTGGGGGGTGCTGACCGCGGTTATCCCGGCCTGGCGGCACTTCCGGCACATCGCGCTCGATCTGTTTGGACCAGACGCGAATCTGAAGAGCAGTCTCACCCGTGCCTGACTACATCGGAAACATCACGGTGCCGGAGATCGCGCCGTCGGGAGTGTTCCCGATCGTGCCGGATTACCCGCACGGCCGTGCGCAAGCGCCCGAGGTCGTGGTCCATCAGTTCGGGTCCGGCAATGCCAAGATAGAGCAGCGTTTTCTCCTGGGGACCGGCGCGAAGCGCTTCACCGTCCGAAAGGCCTGGCTCCGTGACTCCGACCGCATCGCCCTTCGCAACTTCTGGGAGTCGAAGTACGGCCCTTACGGCGCGTTCACTTACAACGCGCCCAACGACGACGGCCTTGGCACGACGGCCTATACGTGCCGCTTCGCCAACGAGCCACTCTCCTGGGAGATGCTCACCGACGCCGTATGCTCTCTCGGCGTCTCGCTCATCGAGGTCCCATCGTCCTCGCCGACCTACCCGCTGAACCAAACCGTCACGCGGTTCCCGCCGCAGGCGCTCAAGGACGCCCTGCTGTCCCAGGTCCAGCAGATCATCCCGCTCGTCAAGATCCAGCCGCTTCAGAGCGGCTATCCCGCCATCTACGTCTCCGACCGGCGCTGCACCGTCGGCTCGCAACTCTACCAGGCGCGCCTGCTGGAGTTTGACGGCATCTCGCAGGGCATGGGCAACGAGGCCGACGAGGCTCAGTTTTCCTTCGGCAACGCCGACCGCGTCATGCGCGATCTCGCCAACGACGTCGATTTGTACCGCGCCGCGCTGGAGTTTTCGCTCTTCCACGTCGGCACCGGGATTAAGCTCGACCTTTGGAAGGGCGAGATTGTTAACTGGAGTTGCGACGCCGGCCCGGAGTTTCGTGTCACCGCCGCCGACGGCTTGTACGAACTCAACCTGCCCTACCCCACGCGCAAGATCTCGCGCACCTGCTGGAAGCCGTTCAACTCCCAGGCCTGTCCGTTCGCGACCGCTGGCGCGCTCGACCTGGTCCACTTCCCGAACGCGGACGCCGCGAAGTGCGACAAAGGCTATGAGACCGAAAACGGCTGCCTCGCGCACGGTATGAAGCGCTATTACGGCGGCATCCTCGCCGAGCCGCAGAGCGTCCGGATCAAAGACAACTCTACTGGCACTTGGGGCTTCGGCCGATCGCCGCTCACCAGCGTTTCGCTCGTGGCCGATTCCATCTACGATCAGGTCCTGCCCGAGATCTACACCGACTCCAATATGCCGGTGAACTGCAAGATCGCAACCGGGCGCGATGAGAGCGATTTCTATGAGGCGCTGGGCATTGTCGGCGAGGGTCCGCTCGTGGCTTACGGCACCGGCCACAAGCTCGACGGCCAATACCATCACGGCTATCCCGGCAGCTTCGGACTGCGCCAGATGCTCGGCTCCGATCCCGCCGGCGCGCAGGATTGGTTCTCGCTCGACCAGTCCGGCAACCAAACCGGCGGCGACTGGCGCAAGGTCTTCTCCGGCAACTCCACCTACAAGGACAACTTCGCCGCCGGCACGGCGTTCCTGGTGATCCGGCGCTCGGATGCCAAGGGCCTTCAGCTCTCGCGCCCGGGCGAGCACCAGATGGAGGCCATCATCGCCCAGGGCATGAAAGGCTGGGTGTGGACCTCACCGGGCGTCCGTGTCTGGGGGCCGCCGCTCACCAACCCAGTCTGGATCGCGGTCAACATGCTCCTGCGCGCGCGGGGCATACGGCTGGGCGAGTTCGCCACGACACAACAGCTTGACCTGGCCGAGACGTTCTTCGACGTGAACGCCGCCATCGCCGCAGCATCGATCTGCGACGAGCAGGTGACGAAGCTCGTCGGCACAGGCACTGAGACGCAGTTCAAGTTCCGGGGCGTGATCCAGGAAGAGAAACCGTTGCGCGACTGGCTCCAAGAAGTTCTGATGAACTGCCTGGGATACTACACGTTCGCCTTCGGCAAGCTCAAAATCGGCGTGCGCGTGAACTCCTCAGCGGTTGAGGCTTTCACCGAAGGGAACATCCTGTTCCGGACTCTCCAGCTTGCGCCGTTGAAGCCTTCTTTCAACCACCTGACCGCCAACTTCGCCGACGAGGATTTCGAGTTTGTCGCGAACTCGGTGGCCGTCTACGACATCGACCACGCCAACCTGATCGGCGGTGGCGCGGGTCCGCTGTTCCTGAAGTCGACTGTCAACCTCGCCGGGAGTTCGTCGAAGTCCCAGGCCGGCAGGATCGTCGCCGTGCGCCTCCGCGAGGAGTTGGGCGGGATAACCCCGTCGGAATGGAAGGCGGCGCGACAGGTGTCCTTCAAGACCACCGTGCTGGCCTTGAACACCGAACCGGGCATGGTGTGCTCGATGACGCATCCCGACATGCCAGGCGGGAGTGGCGAGTTCCGGGTCACCTCCTGGCGCCTCAACCGCGACTACTCGATCGACATCCAGGGCCGAGCGACCACAGATTCGATGTACGACCTGGTCACCGGACCGAAGCCTGCCGACGTCGTACCGGATACGCCGCCGGACGAGATCCTTATCGATACCGGCGTGCCAGGCGTGCTGACCGCGACGCCGAAGCTCGGCGATTACGGCACGTTCGCGCTCGACAACATGAGCGTGGCACCCGACGCCTCCGGCAACATGAACATCGTCGGCGCCCATGAAATCACCCTGGCGCTGTTCTACGTGGATGAGCTGACGACCGATCTGTGGGCGTCCGTAGATGCAGCCATCGAGGCCGTAACCGATCCGGTCACGGTCGCCTGCACTGTGAATCCAGACACCAGCCGGGTTTTCCGCGTGGGCGATTTCATCGCTTTCAACGACGAAGCAGCCGACGTCGGCCATTCGGGGAGGCGTTCCTACGAGTGCGCGCAGATCGTCGGGCCGGGCAACACCGGCGACGTGGTGCCGACTGGCGATTTCATCCTCCAGCGCGCCTGGCCCGGCGTCGACCCCGGAGTTGCGACCTTCGGCACTTTCAGATGTGCGCACCTTGTCGGCATCCGCTTCTACAAGCTCGACCAGAAGACGTTTACCTTCAGTGTGAAGAAGGGTTTCTTCCGCACCCCTGGACTGCCGGCCCGCGTTGAGGCGAAACTTCCGAGCGCTTGCATCGTGGCGGCGGTAGCGGGTGTGGCGAACCACTTCGGATACGGGCCGTTCACGGTGTTCCCGATCTCGCACCACAACGAACCGTTCATGCCCGGAGACCGCACCTGCAATGGAGGTGCCTACACGTTCCAGATTCCCGGCCCCTTGGCAGTTCAGGACAATGTGGCCATCCCCATGAAGGTGCAGGATGCGGCGTCCATCCGCTGCATCTACGCCTACCTTCAGCAGGGCACGACCGACGGCCAGTCGGCCTACCTGGTCAGAATCAGCCGCGACGGCGGCGCGACCTGGGAGCCGCTCGAGTACATGGGCATCGCGCAGGCGCTCCCGGCCGCGTACAAGAACACCTACGACTTCCTGGTGAACAACGAGGGCCACGGCCTGCCAGCCACGCGCCGCTTGCCCTACGCAGATTACGGCTTGATCCTCGCGCAGGCGGTCACCGGTAGCCCGACTCCGCAGACAATCCAGACCGCCTCATACGGCGCCAACCGCCTCGGAATCGAAGCCGGCAAGTTCGTCTTTCTCAACCTCGGCGGCCCCAACGAGGAATACGTGAAGGTGATCAGCGCCGATCCGAACAACCAGACGTTCGACGCCATCGTCATACGCGACCACGCCGCCGGCGAGCGCGTCCGCCCGAGCATCTGGCCGACGCCTGTGCTCCGGGAGGGCGACGACTTGGCGTTCGACATCCTCGCGGTCGCCTCGCCCGATCCGGGCACTGATCTGACGGTAGCGATACAGACGTGAAGAAATCTAGCCTAGCCGCTCGGGAAGGGGACCTTAAGTCTCTTAAACAGCCATTTCACAAAATGGTAGATTGCAAACCAAGGCCAGAATAGGACAACCGCAATGACTATGACCCAAAGTAGGACCTTTGGATGCCGTATGTGAATCGGACCCAGATCCAGCCAAACCCATTCTCCTGGTCTTGGCGCCAGATCACGAAATAGGTGGTCTCCGAATGCGAGTATGACCACGCTAGTGTAGAGGAGGCACGCAAACCCGAGCAAGCAGATTCCTGCCAACACGCCCAGCCCGTAAACCAGGTTCTTGCTCTCTTCTCTCACCGCGTATCTCCCAACCCTGGTAGCGCGCCACCAGTATACATTTTTTCAAACCTTAGGCTCAGTTACTGCGGATCTTCTCAACGCCGGCCATCCTTGACGGCAAATACCGCGTCGCCACGCCTCAATGCCTTCTGAAGCCCTCCACGTCTTCGACCCGCGCCGGACCATGCACGTGCAAGGCTTCTCAGGGCGCGCGGCGACCACGACCCTCCACGATGCTACCGCCACAGGAGTCTCCATCTCCGGCATCTTCCAGGCTGCTGAGGATTTCGCTGTCCTGTGCCTTTACAATGCCTACGACTACTTCAACCACCTGCGCCTGAAGCCGCAGCCGCGCACGGACCTCTCCGGGCTGAAGCTCGAACTCGATATCGAGTACGACCACGCGTTCGACGGCGCCATGCGGTTCGATGCCAACAAGTACCCGAGCGTCTCCTGGGACGCGATGACGTTCATCTGCGGCAACGGGTACGACCAGCTCTACGAAGTTCGGCTGCTCGATCACGCCACGGCGATTTCTGAAGGCGAAACACCGGCCACGTGCCGCGTGGACGCGGATGGTATCTGGCCGGAAGACGGCCTGGACTACCTGCACCTGTTCTTCCGCGACACCCGCTACGCGGTGAGCCACGCCGACGCCCGCATCGAAACGCAGCTCGCCGGTGATGTCGCGGGAAGCTCCGAGGCCCAGTGGATCAACGTTCTGAGCGTGACGGGCATCGAGGCCGGTGACCGGATCTACATCGAGCGCACCGGTGCGCACGAGGAGGCAACGCGCGTCCTCGACGTTCAGAGCACGCCATCCCCCAGGATCCGTTGCGTGGTCACGATCAACCATCCGGCGGACAGCTACGTCACCGTGGAGACCGGCGCGCGCCACCTTTTGAAGAAGATGGCCGAGAGCATCAACACTGCTGGTGAGAGCGTCGCGGGGCGCTACGGTCCGGACCAGTCGGGGGTGATCTCGGCCGCAGCCTCCCGCACGGGTCCCGACGGCTCGGCTTCCGGCGCGCTGGTGTTGACGTTTGTGACGCCGGCCCCGCCGAACGCCCGCTACGGCAAGCTCGGCAACCTAAACCGCATTTTGGTTACCTCCGGCCACACCGGCCCTGGCGCTCAGGGCATCGAATGGACCGGCGACCGAAGGCCCCGATTCTCTGGCGGCGACGACGACACCAAGTACCGCATCACGCTCGACTTCACGCAGCCGCTCCTCGACAAGCTCGGTCGCACGGTTCCGATGAATGACTGCCGGAAGATGTATATGGTCTTCGCGCCGCGCTTTGAGCGCATCGAGGAGGAACTCGACGACGGCTGCTTCCTGACCGCCGACGTGCAGCCGGGTGATACCACGCTTTATGTGGACGACGCAACGCGCCTCAGCGGAGGTCGGTACTTCATTGGCGATTCGTCAAGCGAGGAGCGCCTACTTCTGGTCCAGGTGGACAACTCCGGTCAGATCACGGTCCAGCGCGGCTACCAGAACTCCGCCGCCGCATCCTGGCCGGCCGGCACGCGCCTGAAGAGAGTCTCCCCTGTGACTGGCGTTGCCGCCGATATCGAATGGCGCGCGACGATCTCCAACATCACCGTCACTGGCGACCGCGCGCTCAAGGTCGGGGGTGGCACGCCGCGGATTCAGGAATCCGACGGACGCTGCAACTACGTGGGTTTCTGGGAGGACTACGTTTACGGTGCCGGCTGGCCCACGCAGTGGTGGTCCATGGGGCATGCCAGGCGTTGTGCACCGGCGGGCCCCGGCGACACGCGCGAGGTCACCATCCGCTACAACCACAACGCCGTCCACGACCTCTACCTCGGCACGGTCCTCAATGCGGACTGCGGCAAGATCAGCGTCTCCGTGGATGACGATACGCCCACCACGCACGATCTGTACCTGTTCGAGTATGGAGGCACGACGGCCAACATCCGGCTGCGCTCGGGCCTGGCCGCCGGGATACACGAGGCCGTGATCACTGCTCTGTTCGACAAGAATGCGAACAGCAGCGGTTATTACTTCTACTTCGACTACCTCTGGCCGCTCGTGCCGCAAGATGCGCCCGACCCGCCGCAGGAGTACCCGGATGTGTCCTTAGCCATCGACTTCGATACGGACCACGGCTACCGCAAGCCACCCGCCTGGCACCTGTGGCAACTTCAACGACTTGGATTCAAAGGCCACGCCGACGTGTACATGGGCGTCTTCTGGAACAACAAGCGGCGGCGAGTGGAGATGTCGTACCCCTATGCCACCGTGCAGTTCTCCGGCACGCCGGTTCCCGGCGACGTCGTCTGGATCTCGATCTCCGGCACCCAGGTGAACCATGCGATCGGTTACGGCGAGACCTTGCAGGATGTCGTGAGCCACCTCCGCGCGGCCATCAACGGCATGTTCGCCGGGGTCTGGGCCGATGATAACTTCGGGACGTCGACGACGCTGCGCATCCAATCGAAGGCGCCCGCGTGGACGTTCCCTGGGATCGGCGTCAGCCCGCCGAACTCCGTGACGCTGACCCTCACGGACAATCTCGCCACGGCGGGCGACGAGGGTGACTGGGAACTGATCGATGCTGTCACACCGGTGATGACCGAAGGCGCGCGGCGCTGGATTCGCGACCTCGCCGGCCAGTTCCAGTCCGCGGGAATTCCCGCTAGCTTCGCCTTCTCGATGGAAGTCTACCGGCCGCCGATGGCCATGGCAGCGCGTTACTGGGACGGCGAGCCGGTCTTCTTGCCTGTTCCATCGCACCAGATGCACTTCGGCACGCGGGTGCGCGCCTATCTCAAGCAAATGTACAAGGAGTGCGCCGACGAGATCGCAGCCGCCGGCCTGCCGGTGGTGCTCCAGTTCGGCGAAACGCAGTGGTGGTATTTCCCGAACGCCTCGGGGATGCCGTACTACGATGACGAGACCAAGGCCGCGTTCGAGGCCATCCACGGGCGGCCTATGCATCGCTTCGTGGCCAACACCGACGACCCGAATGACGACATCGCAACGGCAGACTTCCTGCGCGATCGCATCTGGGCCTACTGCCAGGAGGTGATCGCCTATGTGCAGCAGTTCCATCCGACGGCGGTGTTCGAGTGTTTGTGGCCGCTCGATGCCAATCAGGGCAAGCCGACGCCCGATCCGGGATACCGCGCCCTCAACTTCCACGTCAATCTACCAAACGAATGGAAGACGTCAGCGTACGGTGTGAAGTACTTCCGCGCGGAGGGTTTCGAATACGACGTCTGGCAGAAGAACGCGGTGCGGATGCGCCAGACCATTGAGTTCCCGCTCACGCTCGGCCGCCCGCCAGAGGAGTGCATGTACCTGACCGGAATCTATGGTCCGCCCGATCCGCCGATGGCGCAGGCCTACGGCATGTGGCGCAACCGCGGACTGTACTCGTTCTGCTTCTGGGCCTTCGACCAGTTCTGTCTGAACAGCCGTCCGGTGCCGCTCGAGGTGGCGAGCCAGGCCAGGGCAACGGCGGTGAGCTATCACAAGCCGCGTGTGGCACGGGCGCTGGAAGCCGTGGTCGCGACGCCGGTCGTGGCGGCGGCCGGCGGCGCGCTCAACCGCTTCAAGGCGAACGACAGGAGGCTGAATGGGTAGCAGCTACCCCAACAACGTCGACAGCGCCGCGACGCTCTACTCACCGGCGGATGCCTTCTCCACGAAGCCCCTGGAGACCACGACCACGGCCCAGGTCCTTGCAGGCGACACGACCATCAGCGTGCAGTCCACCTCAGGTGGTTTCGCGGACGCATACGGAGTCGTCTCGGTTGACGACGAGTTGATCATCTACACCGGCAAGAACGCCTCCCAGTTCACGGGCTGCCAGCGCGGCGCATTCGGCACACAGACGGCGCAGCATGCCCAGGGCGCCACCGTGCGCGCCAACATGGTCTCCGGGTTCATCACCGCGCTTCAGTCGGCTGTGCTGGCGATCGAAAACGAACTGGGCACGGTGGTCGCCCGGAACTACGTGCGCGCCATCGGCGACCAGGTTGTCACCGGCGCGAAAACGTTCCAGGATGGAGCAAACTTCGGCTCGGGCGCGAAGGCCGCCACGGGCCTGGTCCGCCTCCCGAACACGGGCGCGGTGAAGTGGCGTAAGGCCGACAACTCAGGCGACCTCGGCGTGGCGCTCAACGCCAACGACCACATCGCCTTCGATGCGATCGTCGATTTCGCACCCGGCCAGACGTTCGGCTCGTTCTCCTATCCGGACGCGACGACCACCAACAAGGGCATCGTTCAGGTCGACGCCGTGGGCGGGATCGCCGTCAATGCCGGCGTGATCTCGCTGGCCAACTCTGGGGTATCACCGGGCACGCACACCAAGGTCACTGTGGACGCGAAAGGCCGCGTTACAGCAGGAGCTTCGCTGGCCGCGGGCGATCTGCCCTCGCACGCGCACGTGGCTGGCGACATCGTCAGTGGCGCGTTTGGCGTCCCGCGCGGCGGCACGGGCCTGACCACCGTCACCGCCAACAAGCTTCTCTATTCTCCGTCCACCGACACGCTGGCCGAGTTAAGCGTCGGCTCGGGTCTCACGCTCGCGTCCGCGACACTGTCGCTAGCCAGCCACACCCACGCTGAGTCCGACATCACCGGCCTGGTCAACGATCTGGCGGCCAAGGCCGCGCTGGCCGGCGCGACGTTCACCGGGACACTACGCGTCGCCGGTGACCAGGCATTCGTCGAGTGCGGCCCATTCCAGACCATCGGCAGCGACCTGGAGAACATGCTCAAGCGGTCCGAGGACTTCTCGACGGTCTGGAGCACCGATGGTGGCTCGTGCACGGTGGCGGCCGACGACACGGCGGCGCCGGACGGCAACCAGACCGCTGACAAGCTGACCTCGAATGGCGACTCGGCCAAGATCCAGCAGCAGGTAGCCGGGCTCGCCGACGGCGGGACCTACACGTTCTACATCTGGGCCAAGGTCGCCAGTGGCACCCGCAGGGTTTCGCTCGCCATCGTGGACAACGCCTACGCGAGCTACCTGGCGGGGCCGACGCAGGTTACGCTCACCACCTCCTGGCAGCGGTTCAAGATCACCGGCACGCTTGCCGGCGGTCAGACTGGGCTCTGGGTGGTCGTTCGCAACTACACCGGCAACGGCGACGAGTGGACGAACGGCTCGGCCATCTACCTTTGGGGCGCCTGCCTCCAGGAGGGGTCGGACCCGAAACGGGCCTACGTGCGCACGTGGGACTCGATCATCGCCCGGAACCGGGCAGGTGTAGCGCTGGGCGCGGCCGTGGTGAGCGGGATTGACTCCTCCGAAGCCCCGCTGACCGTTTACGGGCCTGGATCCAACCTCACGAACGGAATGCTCCTCCAGGTCACGCCAGGCGGGGAACTGATCATCGCGGGCGGCGCCGGCAACGGCTATCGCTTCGCCGACCTCGGCAACGCCAGCAACCCCAGCGGTTGGGCTGGCGTTCTGAAAGTGAAAACTCCGGCCGGGACCACCCTCGGCTACATCCTGCTCTACACAAATCCATGAAGATCCAACTCGATCACATCCAACGTCTCAACCTTCACGCCCTCCTCGGCGCCCAGCGTGGCGACGTCGCCACCATTCGCGCGCTGTGGGCCCTCCAGGACAAACTCGCGCTCTCGGCTGAAGAGGAAATTGCTGTCGAATTGAAACGCGAGTTCGCCGGCGGCCAAGAACGTGTCGCCTGGAATCCGCAGCGATCGCTGCCCGTGAAGGCCTTCGAATTCACCGACGCCGAGGCTGCCCGCATCCGGGCGGCCCTGGAGACTTGGCCTGCCTACGGAGCGGCCGCCGACCGGCGTTGGCTCGAGCCACTGCTCAGCATGATCGCGCTGGTAGATCCTGCTTAAGTCGAAGACATCGCCCGGCGGAGCGTGCTGGAGCGGGGAACTGTGGCCGATGGCGGCGTCACAGAAAAGGTAGCAAAAGCGTCAGGGCGAGCAGTACGGCCGCAAACCTTTTGACCACGGTATTCAGCTTCTCGGGCGTGACCTTACCTCGTGCGTAGATCGCGTTCGCCGCGGCCATCCCCACAGGGACACAGGCAAGGGCCAGCCCGGCACCGGCCAGGACGTCGCCCAAGTAGTGGGCGCCCTTCACAATCCGCGAATAGCAGACCAGGCCCGCGACCAGCAGCATCGCGAGCTTTGCCAGGCGCACTCCAGCCGAGCCGCCCGCGACGATGAGCACGAACGGCAGCGCCAAAGCGAGGCTTTGCGCGGCGTGCCCGGATGGAAATGACGCGCTGCCGTGCCGGTCGGCCACGTTGAGCTGCCCAGCGAGATCGGCTATGGGGCGCGCCCGTCCCAGAGGTCCTTTGAGCAGATTCGCGGCCAGCGTCGCGGCGCAGAAGGAGAACAGCACCACCAGGAGCACCGGGCGAGCCTCCCGGAAAGCCGGGAAACGAACCGATGCGGCGATGCAGGCAAGCACCAGCAGGCAGACGGCGGACATGCCGAAACGCGAGAGAGCGCCGGCGAAGGCCACGATCGCCGGGTTGTCCCGGAACAGATTGTGGGCCAGTAGAAACCGCCGGTCGAAATCCCCTTCCATCCACAACAGCAACGACAGAATCACTAACGTGGCGGAGGCAATCGCGACAAACCGTAGCGCGAACGGGCTCAGCCGAACGGCCGTGAGAGAGTCGTTCATCGGTTCGAATCTCCGGGCGTCCCGATGGACTGCACAGTTAGTCTAGCGGCGGATCTCGTTCGAGCGCAATCGGGGACCGGCGGCGCGGCGCGCGGCAAACGGTGCGCGGGAATCGGGAGGGACTCAGATTGAGATGCGCGTTACCCCTGAGCGGGCTGAAGCTCAGGTCCCGCTTCCTCAACAACGGTCTTGAGGGCCACCACGAGGTCGGCGTGATGCTGGTTCAGGTAGCGCATCACGCGGCTGTTGCTGAGCAGGCGCAGAAGGTACGCCCGCGCAAGCACCAGGTTCAGCGTCTCGGTCCCGTAGGATTCCTCGATCAGCTTCAACTCCCGCTGTAATCCCTCCACTTCCCGCTCCATCTTGGCCAGTTGCTCCGGCGTGAGGCCGAACGCTTTCTTCGACTCCCCAGACCCGACGAGCAGCTCGCGGTTCGTCGCGGCATACAGAGCCCGCACGTAGGGCAGCGAGAAATTGCCCGCCGCCACCAGCAGCTCCGCCACCTCGACCTGGCGCAACGACTTCATCTTCTTCAGCACCTTGAAGGCCCCAGGAGCGATCTGCTTGTTCTTGAGAAGTTCAACCGCCTCTGGACAGATCCCGTCCAGCAGATTCACCTTCTTGCGGATCTGACTCACATTCACGTTCAGGGCCTTGGCGATACGCTGTTCGGACACCCCGTTCTCGATGGCCCTGAGGATCATATAGTGCTCCTGGATCGTCGCCAGGTGATTCACCTTCTTATTGTAGGTGAAGCCTTCCTCCTCGAAGGACACGATGCAGCGGGCTTCCGTCGCGCCATTCTGTTTCAGCACATCGAGCCGCAGATGCCCGTCCAGGAGCACGTACTTCCCCGCCGCACCGTTCATCGGGTAGACAACCAGTGGTTCGATAACGCCCACTTCCGCCACCGACGCGGCGATCTGCTTGTATTTCACGCTCAGCCGAATGCCCGGCGTCACCTGCTTGGTCGGTACGATGTTTCCCAACGGCAACGTGACCGCCTTCAGTTGAAATCCCGCCCTCACGTCGTTTGCCATACTCAGCTCCGGTCTCCGATCTTCTCCGCCAGGTACTTTGGAATGTCGGCCAGGTTCTCCGCGCGCAGCAGCGTCACGAAGTGCTCGTCGTGAAGCAGTTGCTTCAAGGCAGAGACGATCACCAGAAGGCGGTTCTCGGTGAGCTGCGCCTTCTTGACCAACAGCTTCTGCCGCTGGGTTTCCTGGCGGTAGGCGCGCACCAGGGCCTCCTTCGTGGGCCGCGGCTTCGACTTGCGGGAGCCGCCCAAATAGACGCCCTTGCCATGCGTCTCCCGCTGCTCCAGCATCCGGCGGACCGTCCACAGTTTTTGTCCCCGCAGCGTGTTGTCTTCATACGCCTCGCACAGGATGCGCTGGATCTCCTCGTCCTTGGAGTTGGCGATCCGGATGGCGACCGTCAGCGCGATGCGTCCCTTCTCCACCTCCTGCACCAACCGCTCCTCGCCATGCTCCAGAAGATGCAGCATCCCGTGGACGTAGCTGGATTCCAGATCAAGCTTCCTGGCGATCTCGTCGGCACTGACACCACGCTCCTTCTGGCTCCGCACCTCGCGGATCAAATCCACCGTGTTGCTGCGCCGCCGGGCGATGTTCTCGACTAGGCTCATCAACATACGGTCTTCCTTCGATGCTGAAATGACGAAGGCCGGGATCTCCTTGGCCCCGAGGGCGACGAACGCCTCGAGCCGGCCCTGCCCACACACGAGGTCGTAGGAATGATCTCCGTTGGGTCCTTCACGAAGGCTGACCGTGATCGGTTTCTTCAGCCCGACGCGGGAGATGTTCTTAATGATGTCGCCGAAGACGATCTTGTTCCGCGTGCGCGGATTGAGAACATGGATCTTGTCGATGGGAATTACTTGGACTGGCGGGTCCGAACTGCTCATGCTGCCTCCTGAATGCGGGCGCGCTCAGCCATGCCGAAGAAGTAGTCCAGGGTCGGGAAACGGTACGAATCGAGGGACAGGCAGTTGTCCTCGGCCAGGCGGAGCCGCCTTGGGGTCAAATCAATGCTCGGGAGCAAGTAGTAGTCGAGTGGGTCGCTGTTCGACGGGTTCATGCGGATGGCCACAGTGATGTCGGGCTGAAGTCCGGTGTCGAGCCGGATGAGCCACCGCAAGGAGCCGGCGCCGGTGAAGCGACATCGGGCGATGACGAGGGACGCCGTGAACTCGCGGTTGATCTTCAGGATATCCGTCGCCGTATCCCGTTCAATGTGCGCCCCCAGCGCCTCGATCTTGCCCGTGACGTCAGCCACCACGCCGGGGTACATGGCGCGCAGGCGCTGGTTCGTCTCCAGGAACGCGTAATCACGCTCGGGCGTGTAGCCCACGAGTCTGTAGGCGCGCACCAGGCTCTTGAAACGGGACCGGTAGGCAGTGCTCGCGGGCATCCCCTCGCACTCGTCGATCAGGAAGCCGGAGAGCCGCCCCTCCTTCTCCCACAGGCTCTTCAGCCGGTCAAGCATCTCTGCGTCCGAGAACCGCCGGTTCCGCTCGCGGAGGATCCCCTGCGCCATGTAGAAGAGGCTCGGGTCCACGATGGCCTCGTAGGCTCCGTTGCGGCGGATCCACATGTCGGGCGGATTCACGACGCGCTTCTTCTTCAGCTTGAAGGAGACCCGGTTGTAGACGTTGTCGCCGGCATACTTCGGGTTGGTCAGCATCTGGTGGATGCTGCCGCGCGTCCATTCCCGGCCGAGGTCGGTCCGGATGCCTTCGGCGTTCAACGCCCGCGCGATCTCACTTTCCACCCGGGACTCTTCCACGAACATCCGGTACACCCGGTTGACCACCTCCACCTCTTCGGGCGGCCCGGGCACCAGGACGACGCGATCAGTCTGGATGCTCTTCTGCTCCCTGTGCGTCAGGACTCCCTTCTGGTTGCCGGCCTGATCCAGCAACATCCGCCGTAACCCGAGACCCGGTGCTCCGCCCTGGCGATAGCCGAGCTCGATGAGACGGCACTGGCCCGCGAAGACCTTGGCCGACAGCTCGCGGCTGTACTCGCCGGCCATGGCGCGCTTCACGCCCTTGACGATGGTGGCCACCGGGCTGCCGTCGTTGTCGAACTGCTCGGCGCAATAGTGGACGCCGATGCCGGCGCGCCGGCAAATGTACTCGTAGTAGGCGCTCTCGTCGGCGTCCTGAAAGCGGCCCCAGCGGCTCACGTCGTAGACGAGAATCACCTCGAAGTCGGCCTTGCCGTGCTCCACATCGCGAATCAGTTGCTGGAGCGCCTCGCGGCCGTCGATGCGCAGGCCGCTCTTTCCCGAGTCCGCGTAAGTGCGGACGATGATCATGCCCCGCTTTGCGGCGTACTGCCGGATCGCGTCGCTCTGGTTCTCGATGGAGTACTGCTGGTGCTCGGTGGACATCCGTGCGTACTCCGCGGCGCGGATGGTTCGGGTGGGTTGTTCGGGGCCGGGTCCTGTCTGGTCACTCATGGCGATATCCGCGCGAAGGCAAAGCTCTGGGGCCGCACCGTCGGCCGGGACCGGGACACGGCCAAACTCATATATATGGGCCTTCCGCCAACAGAATGCAAGTGATAGATGCGATTACACTTAGATCATTCGGTGGGGCGGCGATGTTCGTCGGCGGCGATCAGCCGGACGCTGTGCCTGTCAAGGGTCTCCCGGAAACGCTGAAGGTGTTCCGCATCCCGCGCCAACCGGCTCAGATCCGGTACGATAACCACATCCACCAGGCCCGCTTCGACCGCCGCCAGGAGCGCGAGTAGGCCCGGGCACCGCGCGTCGTGGGCCGAAACGCCGGAGTCCTCGAAGACCCGCAGAAGCTCGATGTCGGCTGCTTCCGCTACCGATCTGATGGCGGCCACCTGGGCGTCGAGCCCACGCCTCGGATTCGCTTGCTCAGGCGCCGCCACCCGGATGTACCCGACTGCCCGCTTGGATTTCACGAGCCTTCCGATGCCTCGACCACATCAGTCCCTCGACGGGGGAAGAAAAGCAAGTTGGACTCCGGCGAGGTGAGTGCCGATCTCGCCGCGGACACCCCCGTTCCTGCCACAATGAACGACGGGCATCACGTGGGCGAGAGAATCAGCCACACGTGGGCGTTCAAGCTGCGCCTCCGGGCACGGGCATTCGGGTGGCGCGGCTCCCGCCCGGCGATCGAGCGGCTGAAGCAGGCCGTTTCCGAGATACGTGCTGTCGCCCGGCGCGATCAGGTCCACGCCGGCGGCCCTTCACCCGTGCTCGAAAGGTGCGCTGGCCAACGCATGGCAGGGATGCCGTGCAAGCTCGATCTATGACACAATTGTGATTCACGTTGGAGGCTGCGGTTCAGCTTGCGAGCACTCTTCATATTGCTGTCCAGGGACGACAACCCTGTGCCGTACTCGGGATGGGCGAGAGACGCCCTCCATGTACATACGGTCCGGAATCTCGAAAGCTATCGGGCTGACCTCATCGCGGCACTTCGCGCGTTGTACGGTGTGGTTGACGTTTCGAGAGTTCAGTGGCTGGAGTCGCGACTCCCGATCGATGTAGTTCTGATTGATGATCCGCCACCGCACCTCATCGCCGGTATTCGATCTTCAGAGACAGGTCAGTGTGTGTTTTCGAGCGCCGGCAATTCTGAACCGGCTTCCATCGTTTGGACAGAACCATCCGAGGTTACGGCCATGGGAGCAGTTTTTTTTGCGCGAACGATTCGCGAAGTCGCCCTATTCGAAACGGAAAACGATGCCTTGTTCCGCTTTGAGTTCTTCCCGACACACTTGGCAAAGTATTCATCTGGCATCTTCTTTGAAGATCGTCTAGTTCGCAAGCTCTTTGATCTGCGGTTCTTGCCGGCCGGTGCTCACATAAGGCGCATTCGCGACAAGGGCGGCTGGGCCACCCTTGCTGAATTGACGGCGAGAATCGACGTCGAGTTCGAACTTGAAGGGAGGCCACATAGCCGAACGCTCCTTGGAAAGGCCCTTGTTCCCAACGTGCCGTTGCGGCCCGAAGATGCCAGCCGAAGCCTGCAGAATGAGAGCGACTTATACGGCAAGTTGGGCCTGCCGAGCGCAGTTCTCGGAGCCGAACACGGCGTATGCTATCAAATTTTCCTAGAACCGCTAAGACGCCAAGTGGAGGAGTCCGTCGGAGACGCTCGCGCCTCTTTCCTTGGCCAGATCGCCGCTTTCGCGGCTTCTCTCGACCGCATCTTGGACCAGAACGATCATCGACTTGTCGACGAATTCCGGGCGTGCCACGTGATGGACGGAACTCTCGAGACGCCCCATGAGCTAATCGATGCGTTTGGAACAGACGGCTCGGTCATTTATTGGAATGCTCCGGGTAACGACGTGTTTGGCCTGCTCGAAAGAACCGGGGCCGGTCGCTTCTGGGATGCATTGGCTCCGTTGATGCGGGAACAAGAGTGCGCTTCTATACGGAAAATTTACGGAGCCTACCTCAACGGTCAAGGAGTAGCTCCTCAGTGAGCGTAGTGTTATGGCGTTACGACTCTTCTATGAAGACGAGCACCTCGCCGTCGTAGAGAAACCATCAGGGGTTTTGGTCCACCCAACACCAATGAGCCGACAGAAGACATTCCTGGATGAGTTGCGGCAATACTTCGGAAGTACTGATGCCCTTTCAAGCCCGCGGGCATCCGGCGCTAGGCTAGTGCATCGCCTTGATCGCGGCACATCTGGAATCATGATTGTCGCGCGAACTCCCGCTGCGGAGGCAAAGCTGCAAGACAGTTTTCGAGATAGGACCATCAAGAAAGGCTATATCGCTCTCGTGTTCGGCTCTACTCCGAAGACTTTTGAGGTGCATGAACCGATTGGTGAAGTGCAGGGACACCCTGGGAAGTGGGATGTCGTTGCGAACGGCAAGCAGTCTCACACTTTCTTCGAAACAGCATGGTCATCGAACGACTTCAGCTTGCTCCGAGTCAAACCGATCAGTGGACGAACACACCAGATCAGAATTCATACCACCTGGCAGGGTTTTCCAATAGTGGGCGATCCTTGGTACCCAGGCACGTATGTTCCCGTGACGCCTTGGCAGAGGTATCTCTTTGATTCCGCCAAGCGACTTTGTTTGCACGCCTACCACATCGAATTCGTTCATCCGATTCTGGGTGCCCGAATGAAGTTCTGGTGCCCGCCTCCCGACAGCTTCCTCGATATTGTCCGAACTATTTCCACAGCACCAGTAGAAGGGGGTATCTCCGACGCGTCACGCGCCTGATGACTCAAATGCTCGTCGCGTTAGCGCCGTCTTTGAAAGTTGTCTGCTTTATCCGATCTAAGATTTCACGCGCCAAGGTGAGCTGGTCTCCCAATTTCGGCTGGAACACGGATGTTACATACCCCAGATCGCGAAGGAGTGCCGAAGTGGCGCGATAGAGTTCCACTTCGCGACCCAGAGCGGCGATGTTCTCCGAGTACGAGTCGCTCTTTCGATCCACGAGTCTCGCTGTTAGCGTATCCACATCGACGTCCAACAGAACCGTGAGATCAGGCAAATCAATTCCAGCATTAATCGCCTTCACAAACTCCATCGACAGCCCATGCATGCGTTGGTACACCAGCATGGAAGGAAAGTAGCGATCGGCCAAGACTAGATGACCCTTGGCTTTCGCTGGGCGGATCGTGCAGATTAGGTTCCTATATCGATCCGCTGCCAAGAGACAGGCCAGCGTAAAAGCATGCTCGGGCAATTCTCTATATTCACGAACGAGGCTTCCGATGGCCGTATTGCTCGGCTCAGAGATTATTGTCGCCTCTCCACCACCAGACTGCCAAAGCTCAGCAATGAGCTTACAGAGCGATGATTTGCCCGCGCCGTTCGGGCCTTCAATGACTAAGAAGAAACCCTTGTTGTTCATACGCCTCGAGATGCGACTAATGTCAAGCCACGTGAATGGTTGCCATGCATGGTTATGAACCGTTCTTCTTTGATGCCCACTACATGCAAGCCGGCGGCTTCGGATAATCGGCGCAACTCGCGTGCTCGAAAGTGGTGGAATTCTATGTTTTCAGAGGACCGGAAATTCCCGAAGTCGTGGCCCCGCAAGAAATACCACAGGTACCTAACCATTCGGCGCGTTGACCAAGTTACTGCGAAGTCCCGGATGATTGCGCGGCCACCGGGTTTTAGCACGCGCGCAATCTCATTGAAACACACGCGTCGATCATCGGATCTATGCAGCGAGTTCAAGGTACCGATACAGATAATTCCTCCAGCTATGCCAGACTTGAGCGGAAGACTGACGACTGTTGCTTGGATCAATACTCTGTGGTCCACGGACTGCGCCCTCTTGAGCATTTCTCTCGCGCCGTCGATTCCGATTGAATTCGCAAAGCCCAGGGCTTTCAGGTACCTCAGAACTCGGCCATATCCACACCCGAGTTCTACAACGACCGCGTCGCGAGCGATGCACTCCAGGTGCTTCGCAAAATCAAGCGGGATTGTAGACTCGTGGCTTCCTGCTAGCTGATCCCAGATTTGTAGATTCTGGTCCACAGTGTCTACGCAACGGTGAACAAAGCCTGACCCTGCAAATGCCGTCGCAGGCCGTCGGCAATCTCATACAGCGGCAGACCGACGACGTTGTAGTAGGACCCGTCAATTGCTTTTACGAGTACAGCACCTTTCCCCTGAATCGCATAAGAGCCGGCTTTGTCGAAAGGCTCCTTTGTTGCGACGTACCAGGCGATCAACTCCTTGGATAGGACTCCGAAGGTGACGTCGGTGCGGACGTCGATGAGGTCATCGATGCCCTGCTGCTTGCACTTCAGAGATACGCCTGTGAGCACCTGGTGAGTGCGACCGCTAAGACGCTGTAGAGTCCGGACTGCGTCCTCAGCGTCCGTCGGCTTACCCAAGACATGATCGTCAATACTAACCACCGTGTCAGCAGCGATAACCATTGCCTCGGGACGCAGTTCGCTGATTGCCTGAGACTTTCGCTTCGCTAGGAGTCGCACTACATCCAGAGCATGAAGATCATCGTCGACATCTTCAGGTGCGTTGCTTGGCATGATCTCAAAGTCAAGGCCAATTTGGTGAAGCAATTCTCGTCGCCGAGGCGAGGTAGATGCAAGGATTATCGGAGTGCTCATATTTCGTTTTCCTTCTTCTCTGCGTGTCCTTTCGATTCTGCCGGGGCAATGTGTCCAGAGGTCTTCTATCGTACTTCAGATGCGCACCTGAAACCAAAGAACTTCAGATCGTCGAGCGGCAGCCGCCGATGGTCGCGCTCAGCACAACGCAACATTGTTGGGTTGTTCACCCACGAGCCACCGCGAACACAGCGGCCGTCGCCGTTCGGAGGACCTGGCGGGTCAGCCTTAGGGGTTTGCGTGTAGTAGTTCCGCTCATACCAGTCACTGATCCACTCCCAGACGTTACCCGCCATGTCCATTACCCCAAAAGGACTGGCACCGTCTGGAAACTGGTCAACTGTGGTTGGCCCATGAAATTGACTCCCAAAATTCGCACGACCGTCCGGAGATTCGCTGCCCCACGGGAACAGCCGCGCGTTTATGCCACGGGCTGCTTTCTCCCACTCGGCCTCCGTCAGCATTCTCTTTTTGGCCCACTTGCAGTACTCAACTGCATCGGACCAGGAGACCCCCACGACCGGTTGACTGGGTGTAGCGAACCGGCGCTGCCCCCACAGCTCCGGCTCTTTATGCTTCGTTTCCTGCAGGAATACACGGTATTGGCGGTTTGTGACCGGGTATTTGTCTATGTAGAACGACTTCACATAGACACGATGAACTGGGCGCTCATCGTTGAACCAATGATGTTGCGCCCCATATTTTTCTATGACTTCGGAAATCTGTGCGTCGTTGGATCCCATCGTGAACTCACCAGCCGGGATCATGACCATGTGAGATTCATCCTTCTCCCAGAGAATCGAGCGTGCCGGCTGTTGATTGACGATATTCACCAGACTATTCACGAACAGATCCATCCCTCGCTGGTTCGCTCCGTCAAACGGAAAAATCAGGTCGGCGAAGTCCTTTGACGGTTCTATGAGCAACCCGTGCGTCTTCCGGACGGAGCGCTGGTACTGCTCAACGATCTCGGCGAAGGTTTTCGATCGCAGTCGCATCTCGCGACCACACCTACGAATGAACCGAATATCCGCCGGAGTCTCCACGAAGACCTTGAAGTCGAGCAATTCCCGAACCGCAGGAATGGCGAGAACAAGGATGCCTTCGAGTAGGATAATCGGTCGAGGAGTGGTGAGGCTCGGACCTCTCGTTTGCTTCAGGCTCTGGTAGTCAACCTCGACCTTCGGCACCGGCTGACCGGCTTTAAGAGTCTTGAGATGAGTGATGAGCGCAGAGATGTCGAACGCCTGCGGGTCGTCGAAGTTGAATGTTACGCGATCAGCGACGGAGAGGTGAGACAGATCCTTGTAGTACGAGTCTAACGAGATTCGCAGAACCCGATCACTGCCGATCGCGTTCTCGATCATCTCCGCGAGCGTCGTCTTCCCGCTACCGGACCCACCGGATATGCCGACGAGAGTGTAAGGTTTGGGAGTCACGAGCGTTCTCCTTAGGACCCCGCTGTGCCGAAGAAGCTACGGACGACGGTAATGCAGTCCGATGGGCGATCGCAATGCCCAATCCTGATGCACTCCGAGATTGACGGATAGCGGTCGGGTGACCGTTCTTCAAGGCAGGAAAGTCTACCGGTCGAACTTGATCGATGCGTGATTCGAGACCGGCACATATTGCACCAACTCTTCTGCTTGGAACCAGTGCGAGATCTCCTTTTGCGGCTCGTCGGGGTCGTTCTCATTGTCGGAAGCATGTACGAGGTTGTGGACGGGAGCCTTCAGGAGGTTGGAGACGGCTGGGGAAATGCTGGAAAAGTCGCCGCGGATAGTCCCTGGAGCGGCGTCGATGGGCATTGTCTTCCCGGCGAGCGCGCGGACTTTCTTCACGGCGTGGACGCCCTCCAGCACACACGCCACTACTGGCCCGGAAGAGAGGAACTCCGAGTTCCATTTGTGTATCATCCTTCCAATAGCGACGGAGTCCTCTGTGCCGAATTCACGCTTAGGGTCGAGGCCGAGTGAGGCGTACGTGCTCAGGGTCTTGTTGCCCATCTGGCTGAGTTGAACGTCCGTGACGGGATAGTGTGCCTGGGCGTGCTCAAGCGTAGGCTTGACCAGTTTCAGGCCAATAATCGTGAGGCCAACTCGCTCGAAGCGGGCGAGGATTTCACCCACAAGCCCGCGCAGAACGGCGTCAGGCTTCATCAGGACTAGTGTACGCTCGGTAAAAGGTGTCATACTGTTCGGATCGGCGGCGTGCGATCCGTAGGCTGGGCGTGCAGGCTGCCGAACTCAGAGTTTAACGCAACGACCGAACGGCAAGCAAGGAACGGAACCCGTTTTCGTCGGGTCACGCGAACCGGGAGATCGAGCGCCCCTTGATGAACGGCACCACTCGCGTGCGGAACAGTGTCGCTCGCTCAATCGACAGTCGCACCAGCCACGGATCAAGTCGAACGCGCTTTGGCTCGTTGTTCTCGTCCTCGGATTCCCCCCTCATCCCGCAACAGAATCTTTCCTCTTCGTCGTGAGACGCATCGAGAGGTGGCCCAAGACCTCTTTCTGGATCTGTTCTGCGCTCTTCGGGTTGGCCGGCAGCCCGACAACTTCGTTTCCAAAGGATCGGTCAGGATGAACGGTGCCCCAGAGCGGGGTGTACTAGTCCCTCCCTGACGGTTCCATCCCAGTAGGATAACGACCAATGATTGCCAGCGCGCTTTCGCGGATCGATGTGAAACCCGGATGGAGGCTTTTGAGCAAGTGGTTTACGGTCAAGCGGTTCGCCAGTGTCTCTGAGCCGCCAAATACCCTTTGTTTGACTTGGGGAGCCATTCAAATTTCCTTCAAGTCACGACTCCCCAATAGTTTACGCGCACGTCTCCTCTGGCTGCATGCCACCGGCGCGTTTCTCGCGCTTTTCCGAAACAACTTGCGCTGGCGCCAGGGTGGGAGTGGGTTCTCCGTTTCGTGGCCGTGCCGTTTGGGGTGCGAAAGGAACCATGAGGTTCCGCTTGGTAACGCCGAGTTTCGCCTACGGAATCTCGGGTTTTCTCCGTTTACAGGGGTCCTTATTTAACGCCCGGTTGCGCTCGGGCAGGCCGAGAGGAACCCTGGCCTGACTGATCGGCGTGTCGCCAAGGACGGTTCGAAATCGGGATCCCGGGTCTTTCACCAGCAGCGGAAACGCGACCAATCCTCAATGGATTCCGGCGTTCGCGAACACACCGCTCAGCCGGCGACTTCCAGGGCCTGGGACCGCACTCCCTTCGCCGCGCCAACATCACGTGGCGACAGGAGGTCGGCGGCAGCGCGATCGAGGCCTCGCGGATCGTCGGCCACGCCAACACGAAGATCACTGAGGAGTACACGTTCGTTCAGTTGAAACGGCAGGACGACTTAACCCGTCGCATCCAGGACAGACGCGCCAAGGCTGCGAAGCGCGCCAACAAAGTCGTTAACATCAGCACGGAACGCGTCGAACTGCCATTGGCTGCGAAAGTTGGTTGATTGCTCCCAAAATTGACGACCTCTCCAAGACGGTGTATAACCTGTTGAAGCAGACGGAATTGACATCGCTGCATTTACGTGTCATTACTTGTATTGAGTCTGAATCGCATGACACAACCGACGGTTCACCGCCGCACGCCTCGCCCGAAGTCAAACAGATCGGGCGTGCCGATCACGGTTTACCTTGACGAGTCGTTGAACAACCGGCTCAACGCAACCTCCAAGGAACGCCACGTGGGCAAGTCCTCGATCATCCGCCTAGCGGTCGAACGACTCCTGACGCAACTCGACAGCGGACAGCTCGAATTGCCGCTTGGAATATGAGATGAGCGAGAAAACAGAGCGCAATCGCAAGACCGCGACTCGGCCCAAACTCTCCTTCTCTGGCCACGAGACGTTCGTCTTTCGTCATTCATGGCTGAAGAAAGCCGTCGATGCGGTCACGGCCGACGGCGAAGTCTTCACGCGCGAAGACGCGATTGTCACGCTTGGCGTCGGGAGAAACATGGTGCGCTCTATCCGGCATTGGGGCCTGGCAACAGGCATCCTTACGGAAGAACCCAAGAGCCGCGGCACGCGGCTTGCGGTCACCGAGTTTGGAAACCTCATCATGGGCGCTTCCGGGTTCGATCCGTACATGGAAGATCCCTCGACGCTCTGGGCTCTGCATTGGAACATCCTGAGGCAGGAGCAGCGTTGCACGACGTGGCACTACGTTTTCAACAGCTTTCCATCTTCGGAGTTCACCCGTGGGGCGCTGACGCAGTTCGTCGTCGATGAGGCGGGGCGTTCCGATGCGGACGGCCTTGCGGAAAGTTCCATCCGCCGCGATGTGGAAGTCTTCCTGCGAACCTATGTCGGCTCTTCCGACACGCGGCGCGCAGGCCTTGGCGAAGACGCATTCGACTGCCCCTTGTCCGAACTTGGTCTCATCGAAGCGCGCCAGGGAAGTGATCTTTACCAGCTTCAGCGGAGCCAAAAATCGACGCTGGCCGACCACGTCTTTCTTTATGCGCTTTGCGATTTCTGGAACGGGATTTCACAAGCCCAGCAAACTCTCGCTTTCAGTGAGATCGCCTATCGCAAGGGGAGCCCTGGCATCGTCTTCCGCCTTGATGAAAACAGCATCGGGGACAGATTGGAGCGGCTTGACGAGCTGACGAAAGGCAAGCTCACCTATACGGAGACTGCGGGTTTAAGGCAGGTCTACAAGCACGCCGACATAGACCTGAGGGAACTGTTGGAACAGTATTACGCCACAGCCGGCGAATTCCGCGAACTGGAGGTGCTGGCCTAATTGCTCTTACGCGACCTTATCAGCATCGCGCCGCGCTATGCGCGATCTATCAACATTGAGCGCGATGCGCATTCGCCGTCGGCGCTCGAGGGCTATATTGTCACGGCCACGGCACACCGCACGCTACTTCGAATCACGGCCGCATTGGGCGACGATCTGAGCCACCGCGCGTGGACAATCACCGGTCCCTATGGTTCCGGCAAATCTGCTTTCACGCTGTTCCTGTCGAATCTGCTCGGTTTCCCGGGTGCCGATAGCGTGCGCAAGGCGAGGGCCATCCTGAAGCAACAGCAGCCGACCACCCACAAGGAGCTGTTCGAGCGCAAGCACCGGGGTCGTGTCGAAAAAGTCGGGTTTTGTTCGGTACTGGTTAGCGGATCGGCCGGTCCATTGCTGTCGGCTATCGCGGATGCATGCGTCCGCGATATTTCGCCATACTTTCAGCTCGGGCGTCCACCCGGACCGTTAAGAGAACTACAGGTCCTTTACGATCGCGCCGTGGGCGGCGGGACTATAGACGCGCAGGAGCTTGTGCGACTCATCTGTCGGCTTACAGTGACCCTGCAAGAAAGCGGGCGCGCGCAAGGCGTGCTGCTCGTAATCGATGAATTGGGCAAGTTTCTGGAGTTTGCGGCTGGCGATCCTGAACGCGGCGACATTTTCGTGCTGCAATTGCTGGCCGAGGCATCAGCCGGAAATGCCGGCGCGAACCTACTGCTAGTGACTGTGCTGCATCAGGCCTTCGAGCAATACGCGGCCAACCTACAACCGAACCTGCGCGCCGAATGGGCCAAGATCCAGGGCCGATTCGAAGACGTGGCGTATCAAGCACCGCCGGAGGAATTCACCGACCTTCTGGCGGCGGCTATCGTGCAATCGGACGACAGCGCCATCAGACGCCTCCGGAGCAGTGCGAAGGCGCAAGCGGAAGAGGCGTGGACCCTGGAGCTCGCGCCGCGCGGATTGACCAAACAGGAATTCCTCACACGCATGCAGGCCTGTGCGCCGCTGCATCCTACGACCGTGCTGGCGCTGGCCCGGTTATGCCGCAAGTTCGGACAGAACCAGCGCTCTCTCTTTTCCTTCCTTGTCGCGCGCGAACCTTTTGGGTTTGTCGAGTTCCTCGATCAGGAAGTCGGTTCCGGAGAACTTCCCTGTTACCGTCTTGCCGATCTTTACGACTACATAACGTCCAGTCTGGGTAGCGGACTGAACGTCGGCGACGCGAGCGCGCGATGGGCCGAGGTGCAGAATGCGATCGACCGCGCAGCGCAGTGCAGCGAAGCCGAAGTGGCCATCATCAAGAATATTGGGCTCTTGAGCGCGATCGGTGGCATCGGCGAACTAAAACCGAGCCTGCCGGTCTTGAGGTTTGCCACAGCGACAACCTCGGCCCAAGCAACAGCGCTGAAGAATGCTCTTGTCAAACGGTCGCTCGTTGTCGAGCGCCGGTATAACGATACGCTTGCCCTGTGGGAGGGAAGTGATATTGACCTGGAGGGGCGGTTACGCGAAGCCTCGCGCCGGGCGGCGGAGAATTTCAGCATCGCGCAGCGCCTGAACGATACGTGGCGGCCGAGGCCCGTGGTGGCGAAGCGGCATTCCTACCAGAAGGGCACGCTACGGTATTTCGAGGTGCGCTTTGCCGACCTAGCCACTTTTTCGAAGCAACTTGCGCCCGCAAGCGAAGCGGACGGAATTCTGATTTATTGCGTGCCCTCGTCGAAGGCGGAAGCTAAGGAACTGGCGCAACTCGCTACGGGATCGGAGGTGCGCGAGCGCATCGATGTGCTGATCGCCGTCCCCGACGAATGTCGTGCCCTGCGCGACGCCGTCCGGCAATTGGAGCATTTGCGGTGGGTGCAGCACAACACGCCTGAACTTCAATCAGACGCCGTGGCGCGACGCGAGCTTCGCTCGATGCTAACGGTCGCCGACCAGACGGCGTCCGCCGAAGTGCGGCGGCTCTTCGCACCGGGACACTCCCGTAGCGGCACAACACTGTGGTTTCACCATGGCATGCCGCTCCAGATGCTCGATGCGCGGCGCCTGAGCGCCTTCGTGTCCTCTCTCTGCGACCGAATCTTTGAGAAATCACCGGTGCTGAGAAACGAACTTATCAACCGGCGCCTACTCTCATCGGCCGCCGCCGCCGCGCGCCGGAATCTCCTCGACGGGATGATCCAGCGCGGAGCGGAGACGCGTCTTGGGCTGAAGGGCTTTCCGCCGGAATTTAGCATCTACTCCTCGATCCTCGAAGAAACGGGCATTCACCGGCCCGGAGAGAATGGGTATGAATTCGGCCCGCCTGCGCCGGAATCGCCTCTAAACGAAACGTGGCAGGCCATCGATGCCTTCCTCGCGACCTGCGAGGTCGAGCGGCGTCCGGTGGAGGAACTCTTCCGGAAACTTCAAGATCCGCCTTTTGGCATCAAAATGGGCGTGCTGCCGCTCTTGCTCTGCGCGGCGGTGCTGCATTTTGACACGGAAGTGGCCTTTTACGAGGACGGCGGTTTCGTTCCGGAAGTCTCGATTGAGCTGTTCGAGCGTCTACTGAAAAATCCCGAGCGGTTCCAGCTGCGTCGTTACCGTATTGAGGGCGTGCGCAAGGAAGTATTCCGGCAAATGGCTGAAGTGCTGGGCGCTGCCGCGCAGGACAGTCGCGGCGATCTCGTAGCGCTTATGCGGCCTCTGTTCAAGTTCCTGCACCGGCTGCCCGGTTACACGAAACAGACGCGAGCGCTTTCGGTCGAAGCTATGGGTGTGCGCGAATGCCTGTTCGGCGCGAAAGAGCCGGATTTGCTGCTATTCCGCGATCTCCCGCAGCTTTTCGATCTGCCGCCCTTCGAGCCGGGCGCGCCCGCCACGCCGAATGTGGCCGTGTTCATGAAGGCCTGGCGCGCTGCGCTGATTGAATTGCAGCGGGCCTATGACGAGCTTGTAGCCGATATACGCAGTCTCGTCCTGCGCGCCTTCAACGTGCCGTCCGACAATGGGCGGGCGCTCGTGCAGCGCCGCGCTGCCGCTGTCGCCGGGAGCTGCGTCGAGCCGCGATTGAGGGCCTTCGCGCACCACTTGAGCGAATCTGAAACGCCGGACACTCAGTGGGCCGAGGCCATCGGCACGATGCTGGTGGGGAAGGTTCCTAAGAACTGGATCGACACCGACCGCGCCCGCTTCGAAATTTCCCTGAGCGAAGTGACGCGCAGCTTCCGCCACATCGAGGCCATCGTTTTCGAGCGATCGAAGCGCGTCGCGTCCGGCGACGATCCCGCGCGCCTCCTGCGCGTGAGCATCACGGACGAATTCAGCTCGGAGCGCGAGGCCGTCGTGACGGTCGAAAGGCGCGACCGCGACCTACTGGCTTCCGGCATTGTAGAGGTGCGGCAGGCCTTGAGCGCCCTTGGGCTAGACGAGAAGCCGGACCTTGCTCTCGCTATATTGGGGAGCGTCGCCCAGAACTACATCCCGGACGAGAAGGTCGAAAAGCCGAAGAACGGCTTGGCCGAAAGGAGCGTCACGCATGGATAATGCGGGCACGGGTAAGCCCGTCCGCCACGTCCTCGGCCTCTCCGGAGGCAAGGACAGCGCCGCGCTCGCCCTGTTCATGCGCGACCGCGTTCCGCAGATGGAGTATTTCTTCTGCGACACCGGCTACGAACTAGCGGAAACCTATGAGTATCTCGAGCGGCTGGAAGCCTTCTTGGGCAAGCCCGTCGTGCGGCTGAACCCTGAGCGTGATTTCGACCACTGGCTGAACATCTACGGCGGCTACCTACCATCACAGCGAATGCGGTGGTGCACGCGCATGCTCAAGCTCAAGCCGTTTGAGCATTACGTGGGGGAGGACCCCACGATGACTTATATCGCCATCCGTGCTGACGAGGACCGCGAGGGCTATATCTCGACGAAGCCGAACATCACAGCCGTTTATCCGTTCAAGGAACACGGTATCGGCAAGCAGGACGTGCTTCGCATGCTTGACGACTGCGGCCTCGGGCTTCCTAGCTACTACCGCTGGCGCACGCGCTCCGGCTGCTACTTCTGCTTCTTTCAGCGCAAGGCGGAATGGGTCGGATTGAAAGAGAACCATCCAGAGCTGTTCGATCTGGCGAAGCGGTACGAAAAGGTCGACGAGGAAAACGGCATCCGCTACACCTGGAGCCAAAGCGAAAGTCTCTCGGAACTTGAACGGCCGGAGCGGGTCGCGGAGATCAAGCGAAAGCAGGAGGACGCCTTGCGAAACGCCCGACGGCGCGCGCCGTCCGAGAAGCTGTTCCAGATTTTCTCGGAAACCCTCAATGAGGAAGACGACACGGAACCATGCATGATTTGCAACCTTTAGGAGATCGAAAGGCTTATGCCCGAGCGTGGTCTTCGACTGTATGAGCTTATGCAAGCGCCGGAGCTTCCGGGCGTGTATGCATGGTATTACCGGATTGAGCTATCTGATAAGGACATCACCGATTGCATCGCCGCTTGCGACGGCGCGGCGTCGGATGAAGAACGGTGCGCAGTTGTGCGGCTATTTCTCGAACGACGCCTTTTCAATTATTACCGCGAACAGCCCTACACGGCCGTATTGACCGGGCCGCTGAAACCAACTTATACCGGCCTCCTCGAAAACCAGATGCCGATATCGCAATCGCTCGTGTCGCGCATCGCCGCGAGACCTGACCGGTTATGGGGGCTCAAGGAACTGTTGCAGCAGTCCATCCCGTTCTTCGCCAGCCCCATCTACATCGGCGTTGCCAAAAACCTCCGGCGCCGTCTTCTGCGCCACAAAGCGCTCATCGAACGGTATCAGCAGTCGATGGCCGCCGGGCTGATGGAACCTAAGATTGAAACGGATGTCGACGACGATCCGGAGAGCGACAAGGACCACAGCTTTGCGAAAGAGGTGGCAACCGCCCGCAGATTCGCGGCGTACAACCTCGTTGTGCATGTAATGGAAATCGCTACCGACGAAGACGGTTTGCGCATCGACATCGAAAATCTATTGAACCGGATAAATTATCCGTTGTGTGGGAGAAACTGATGGCCGATAATTTGATTCTTGACGACGCCTCGGTGCTCGACCTGGAGATTCCAGGTTGCGTTGGCACGTTTTCGGTGAGGCCTACCGACACGGGCGAATCTTCAATTCCAGTCCGGTATATCCAGACCCACATGCGCTTCACGCTGGACAGCAGCCATCAGCAAAGGCTGTTCGAGAACCTGGTTCCCGTGCGGGAGATATTCGACAATCGCAACCTCGGTTTCGACGAGATCATGCAGCGCGACATCGATGACAGTCGCGTTTCGACGTCGCTCATCCCCTACCTCTTGTCAGTTGGGAAAGGCGAGGCGGTGAAGTTCTTTCCACCCATCGTAACTGTCGTCATTCCGGTCGGCCCGGAAAAGCAGTTGCTCCCTCGGTATCCCGAGTTGCACGAGAGCGCGCAGCCTGAAGGCAAGTACGTGAAACGGCTCTACCGCAGCGGCGCGCCGGGCGACGAGGCGTTCGAGTTTGAGCTCATCGAGACTAACGGCCGGCTCAGGGAATTTGACAATGCGCGCCTTCGCGTCAATACGAGCAAATGCAAGCTGGTGATTGTGGACGGCCAGCACCGCGCCATGGCACTGCTGGCCCTCTATCGAAACCTGAAGGGATGGCCCGACAAAACGGGAGCGTTTCGAGACTACTACCGGCGCTGGTCCGACATCCCCAAGGACAATCTGAAAGACATCACGCTTCCGATCGTCGTCTGCACGTTTCCGACGCTGGCTGCCGGCCAGGCTACGGCGAGCACCGTCATCCGGGCGTCGCGCGCCGTTTTCCTCGCCTTAAACAAGCACGCAAAACCTGTCTCCACGGCAAGGAATATTTTGCTCGACGATTTCGACATCATTGCGCATTTCGAAAGGGACGTGCTGGAGACAATCAAGCAAATCGACGGATCTACGGCCCAGTTCCCTCTGCGGCTGTTCAATTTCGAACTGGATGCGGACGAGAACCGGATCGCGGTTTCTTCAACGATCGCCTTCTCGGGCGTCATGCACCTGTTTTCGATGCTGGAGCGTGTTCTCCTGGCCCCTGACGCGCCGACCGGAATTTACTACGCGTCCCGGAAGTACGGAAATGTGAAATATATTCGCGATACATGCCTGCGGCGTCTCAACGGAGTGAACCTGCTGGGCGACGAGGTCGCAAGCAGCACGACGCGGTACGCGTTCACTCCTGATGCGCGGGATTTGCTGGTCGGATCGTTCCAGACCCGGTACGCGAAGCAAATCGTCAAGGGGTTTCAGACGTTCTGGCCTTTCCACTCGATGGCGGACGCGGCCATCAAACTGGAGGCTGAAGTACGGCTGAAGCATCACGATCTGCAAAACCACGCCAATCTGTTCGAAGGTCAGGGAATTCTCCGGGTCTTTACCTCTTACATCGACCTGCTGGCTGCGGAACTCGACGAGAAATACCCTCACAAGCAATATCCGCCCGAGTTGCGTGAACTGCTTGAACAATTCGAGGGAACGCGGCAGAGGCTGCGGGGATTTCAGGAGCAGTTTTCGCGCATGAGAGCGGTGCAATTACTGTCAGCCATCTCAGAGCCAAAAGTAGTGGACCCGATTGTAAAGGCCATGCACGAGCTGTACCGGACCATGTTCACAACGTCGGCTTTCCAGACGGCGCTGTTCATCACCTTCTTCTCCGCCATTGAGGCAATTAACGCAGACCATCGCGTGACCGGCGATGAGGTGGAGGAGACCCTGTTCGCGGAGTATATCGCGTCGCTGAACGCTTATTTCAAACCCGAATCGGAGCAGGAGACGAAACGGCTGCTGTCCGTGTTTTCGGGAAAGGTCACGGGAACCTTCGGGTCGGCGAACATGAAGATATCCGACAACGCGTACACGCTGCGGCGGATCGTCATCCCCGGCGAACTCAAGCCGGATGAATGGCCGAAATTCCGTTACATCCTGCTGGAGATGTGGAAGTCGACCAATCCGAACCTTCAGGCGCTCATTGACGATCATGTGAAACAGAGTCGCTCCGAGGTGCTGCGGAGCTTCAACGAGCGGGAAATCAAGGAGTATTGCGAAAAACACGGCATCGACGCTAGCCAGATCACCGAAAAGAAACTGAAGGGCATATACGCGTCATCCCTGAAGATGTTCATCGAGGCGCTTACCGAGCTTGTAGGGCCACTGGCCGAGGAAGAGAAAAAGCGGCTGGAGGGTGCTCTGTCGCAGCAACCCGATGTCACGCCGGAAGAGGCTGCGCCGGCAGATGACCTGACGGCCAACCCGGTTTAAGAGGGGGGCCGTATGGCAAGTGCAGACGTTATCCCGCGCCACCGGACGGCCATTCGACGCTTTCAGTATTCGAAGCCGATTTCGCTTGCCGTTTCGCACCGCCTGATCCGCGAGGATTGCACCGTTTTGGATTATGGTTGCGGTCGCGGTGAAGATGTCAGCCTGCTTCAGAAAAACGGGATGAAAGCGGAAGGGTGGGACCCACATTTTCGGCCCAACGTGCCGCTGAGGCCCGCCGACGTGGTCAATCTCGGCTACGTCCTGAACGTCATCGAAAACCCGTCCGAGCGCATGGAGACGTTGCGCAAGGCTTATGCGCTGGCGTTGCGGGCACTCGTCGTCGCCGTGCGTGTCGATCAGTCGCTCGACAAGGGCATCCCGTTCCAGGATGGGCTTATCACGAGCCGGGGAGCTTTCCAGAAAATCTACTCGCAATCGGAGTTCAGGCATTTCGTGGGCGAGACGCTGGGCGTTCGCCCACATGTGGCGGGCCTCGGCGTCACCTACGCCTTCAAGGAAAAGGCGGAGGAAGAACGATACGTCGCGGACACCGCATTTCGCCGCACGGTGAACTATCAAAAAGACGCGGTGGAGGAATTCGCGGCGGACACGCTGGGCGCGGCCCTCATCGCGCACGTTCGGGAAATGGGCCGCCTCCCGCTCGACGAGGAATTTGACGGTTTTGCGGCGCTCGAAGAGAATTTCGGCTCTCGCGCGCGCATCGCGCGCCTGGTCTGGAAAACCGTGCATCCCGAGACGCTGGACGAGGTGCAGCGGCAACGGCGAGACGAGCTTCTCGTGGCGCTCGCCATGATCCGGCTGCAAGGAGCGAAGGCCATGCTGTTCAAGATGCTGCCGTTGGACGTACAGGCCGATATCAAGTCGCTTTGGACCAGTTATCAGCAGTCGTTGAAGGAATCCGATGGCTTCCTGTTCGGTATGGGTAATCCGGCGCTGGTCAAGGCGGCCATCGACGGCGTGAGCTTCGGAAAGAAATTGCCAGAGGATTTCTATTTCCATCTGTCGCAGGAGCCCTTGCTTCCGCCCCTCCTGCGCCTCGTCGTCTTCGCCGCGCGCCAGATCGTGGGCGACATCGAATGCGACCTCATCAAGGTTTCGAACGACGGGCGTAAAGTCTCGTTCTTGCGCTACCCGGACTTCGACCGTGTGCCTCACCCCGAGTTGAAGTACAGCGTGAAAGTTTATCTTCCGAAGGCAGCGCACAGTTTCCGGGATTACGGTGACTCGACCAATCCGCCGCTGCTGCACCGCAAGGAAGCTTTTCTCGACGAGCTGCACCCAGATTACCAGCGCTGCACCGAACTCACGGCCTGCGAAGAGGCTCTGGGCCTCCTGTCTCGCACGGACATCGGTTTCCGCAACGGTTGGCAGGCGGCGCTCAGAGAGAAAGACATCGCAGAAAGCGGATACGAATTGATCGCAGTGGAACGCGACTCAGACTAACTGTGCGCATTGACCCTAATCCACGCGATTGAAAGGAGTTCTGGCCCGCAAGTGGTTGTTCACGCTCGGCGGGCTCTTGAAGGCAGCAAACATGGATACCGGAGGTCTGTGTGCGTAGCGCATCCGCTCGTATCAAATAAGCCAGCGATCACCCTCTAAAGTTCAGCACGGCCAGCGTATATAAACAAGTAGGGGCAGTTAACAGCTCCCCAAGTTTCACCAGACGGCGGGACGACCGCAGGGCGGAGATCGTTGTGGGTGCCGGAGCGCCTGCCAGCAGGCGGCCGGCCGATGCGCCACGACCATCGGTCCCGCCGGATCAATGGAATCCGTCACCCACGTTAATCTGTGTCTTCCGGCTTCCCGCGACGGAGAATCGCGTGGAAAACCGACAAGACCCACCCCCTGACGTAATCGACGAAGTCGCCTCCATTCTTGCGGCGGGCTACCTCCGGATGCGCAACGCCCGAACTCTTCGGGAATCGGGCAACGGAAATCCTGTAGAAGACCTTGATAGTGCGCCGAACCCGAGCCTTCATAGGGCTGGTAGTTAACGCAACCCGAGAAGGAGAAACGATTGAGTCGCACACTGAAGGCGGAAATCGAAGGCCTGCGCCGGATGACGGTAGGCCAGCTCCGGGCGAAACACCTGGAGTTGTTCGGCGAGGAGTGCCGGTCCAACCACAAGGATTTTCTTTTCAAACGGATCACCTGGCGGATGCAGGCGGTCGCAGAGGGCGGCTTGAGTGAGCGCGCCCGGCAGCGGGCCATGGAACTGGCCAATGACGCTAATCTCCGAATTCGCGCGCCAAAGGACGCTTTCGCAGATACTCCCGCTGCCGATCCGGCCTGCGCCGTCGGGGCGAGGGTCGAAGGGGGCGGGGGCGATGCCCGCTTGCCCATGCCCGGCCAGATGCTCACGCGGATGTACAAGGACCGCATCATCAGTGTCCAGGTCCGGGAAAACGGATTCGAGTTCGACGGCAAGATCTACAAATCGCTGAGTTCCGTGGCGCGGGCGGTCACGGGCACCCGATGGAATGGCTTTCTCTTTTTCGGCATCGCGGGCGGAAAGGATGCCGCCAGTGCGTAACGGTCGCCGGACACTCACACCCATGGAGGCACCGGTTGCGCCCGCGTCCTCCAAGGTCACTCATTGCGCGATCTACACGCGCAAGTCAACGGACGAAGGCCTGGAGCAGGATTTCAATTCCTTGGACGCACAGCGCGAATCCGCCGAGGCGTACATCCTGAGCCAGCGTGGGCAGGGGATGATCGCAATGCCGGATCGCTATGATGACGGCGGCTTCAGCGGCGGCAACCTGGAACGTCCCGCACTGAAACGCCTGCTGGGTGATATCGAGGCCGGGAAGGTCCAGTGCGTTGTCGTATATAAGGTGGATCGACTGAGCCGGTCCTTGATGGATTTCGCGCGCATCATTGAGACCTTCGAGAAGCACAACGTCAGTTTCGTTTCGGTTACACAACAGTTCAACACCACGAACTCGCTCGGGCGGCTGACGCTGAATATCCTCCTGTCCTTCGCGCAGTTCGAACGGGAGATCATCGCCGAGCGTACACGCGACAAGATGTCGGCGGCACGTCGGAAAGGCAAATGGATCGGCGGCCATCCAATGTTGGGGTACGACATCGATCCGCGCGGCGGGCGCCTCATCGTAAATCCGGACGAGGCTCAGCAGGTTCGTGCGATTTTTGATCTCTACCTCGACTATCGTGCGATGCTTCCGGTGGTTCAGGAAATCGATCGCCGCGGATGGCGCACCAAGCAATGGGTCACGAAGCGTGGTGATGCACGTGGCGGCAACCGGTTCACCAAAGGCAGGCTCTTCAAACTACTGACGAACTCGATTTATACGGGCAAGGTCCTGTTTCAAGGCCAGACGTATGAGGGCGAGCACGATGGCATCGTCCCACTGGAGACTTGGGAACAGACGCAGCAGATCCTGCAGCGAAACGGCCGCAATGGGGGTGCCGACGTCCGGAACAATTACGGCGCGATCCTCAAGGGGCTCATGCAGTGCGGCACATGCAACGCGGGCATGATTCACACCTACTCATCGAAAGGGACCCGGCGATACCGGTATTACGTCTGCGTTCGTGCACAGCAGAACGGATGGGCCAACTGCGGTACGAAATCCATTTCCGCTCCGGCAATCGAGTCGGCTGTGGTGCAGCAACTTCGCGCGATCGGCTCTGACTCGAGGATTGCCGCGCGTGCACTGCAGAAAGTGGAACAACAGCGGCTCGCCGGGATCTGTGAGTTGAATTCAGAGCGGCAGGCGGCGTTGAATGAACTTGGATTGCTGACCGCTGAACTAAACCGATTGGCACCCCTATCGGCCGACGCCGGCCAAGCCGTTTTGGATCGCATGGCTGATCTCCAGGAGCGCATTGGCCGAATACAACACCGGTTGGCTGAGATCAGACAGGAACTGAACGGGCTCGAAGAGGGTCGAGTGGACGAACAGGACTTCCGCGCCGCGCTCGCCCAATTCGGGCCCGTTTGGGAATACCTGAACACGCGAGAACAGGCGCGCATCATCCGCGCGCTGGTCGAGCGCGTAACTTATGACGGCCAAACAAGGAAGGTCACAGTGGCCTTCCGTACGGCTGGCATACGGGAAATGTGCCGAGGTCCGGTTCCGCAAACGACGATCGAATCACTATGAATTCTCCAGACATCGAGATCGAATTCGAGATAGAGTTGCCCAAGCGACGGTTCGACGAACTGCCCGCGAGGCCGGTGGGTTCCATACCGCGGCTGTCCCGCTTGATGGCTCTGGCCATCAAGTGCGACGGGGAGGTGGCGCGTGGCGAAGCAAGCGACTTTGCCGGCTTGGCGAGAGCCGGCCACGTGACGCGGGCACGCATGTCCCAGATCATGAATCTGGTCAACCTCGCGCCGGATATTCAGGAGGAGATTCTGTTCCTCCCCAGGACACTGGAGGGAAGGGCGCCGGTCACAGAAGCTGCGGTTCGAAAGATCGCCTGCGAACCCTTGTGGAAGCGCCAGCGTGCCCGGTGGCGCGATTTGCTGGAAGATCGCAGGGCACGGCAAGCCGCTGATTTGATTTGACTTGGATTGCAACAGGATTTCCACATGTTTCCACAGCGGAATCTGTCAAGAGAGAAGATTTGTTTCGCTTTCAACAAGATCAGATGTGGATATGTTCGCTGTTTATTCGCCATCTGCTAGAATGCTATTTCGCGTTGCGTCGCAAGTCCCCTTGGGCGCCGTACTCAGGATTTTGGCCTGCGGCACGAGTGCAGATTGGAAGTACCGGCTGCCGCCACTCCGGTGGCTGCCATTCTCGGCTCCGGAGCGGGTGGCAGTCGGGCGTCAAGGACGACACGACAAACATGCCTCAATGCCACCTTCGCCGCTTTTCCAATGCTGAGTTTCTGAAATCAATCAGCTCGGCAAATCTTATCGCCCTTCTACAACCACATCGGGAGTGCCTCGCTGCCCGCGGCTTTCAAATCCAACATGAAAGCGGGCACGAATTGGACTACGATGCGCTTGTTGAAATTCTCGTTAGCCCGGACGCCGCTGTGCCGCGTGAGTTGATGGACTGCCTCTACTATGTCCATGAAATGAGCAGCCCGGAAACCATGATTGCGCTGCTTGACGAGATGCCGCCGGGATTAGTGAGCTTTCCGCCTGGAGCCGATCCGACTCCGGCTGATGTCGCGGCCCAGCTTTGGATCAAGGATCGTGCGCTGCTGGAATGCAAACATTCTGAACAGTTCCTGGTCCGGCCCAAGTCCTTCATTTCCTATCGCGGGGCGCGCGGCTCGGTGGAAACATCGCCGTTCATCACGCCCCAGGCGATCTCCCGCATTGAGCGCAGGATCGACGATTGGAATGAGGCCCACAAGCGGGGCCGTGGTTGCCGGGTCTTCGTTCATCGCCGCGACAGCGAGGTTTGGTGCCTGGTACGCCGGCCAGATCCTCTGCGGCGCGAAGGCGCTCTGGAGAACGGCAGATCTTCCGGCGTCTACTACCACCCGGAGAAGTTCGACAGCGTGATCTACAATCCGGCAATTGACGGCCTTCAGGTGAGTTCGGGGCCCAAGGGCCAGCACCAGCTCTATCGGGAAGTGTTTGGCGAGCACCTGTTTGGTGACACGGGCTACTTCGCGGTTGGTGGATGCTACACGCTCGATCCAATCCGCGAGCGCGGCGAGGCTGTGCTCGACTCCTCAGCAGTGCCGGGCATCCAGTGGATTCGGCTTACTCAGGCGGAAGTTTTTCAGGGCAATGGGCTCACGACAAGATATAGCCACACAGATCTGTTTGCGGCTCTTGGTGATCAAATGGCCACGATTCTGGCGAGCGGTTTCTTCACGAAAGCGACGTTTGCTGTGAAATTCGTGGACTGCAAGACACCACGCTCGATTTCCGTCTGGCAGTCGAGCAGGGCATCGTATACGCGGGACGACGACCGCCTGCTGGTCGAGTCGTGGATGCAGGTGCAGGGGATCCTGATGAAACCGGCAGAGGTTGGGGATGAAGAGGCTGAAGCGGCTCTGGCGGGCATTTGAGGAGCCCTTTGGTATTCGCGGTGTTCGCACCCACTGGCGCAGGATTCTAGGCGATGAGTTCGCAGCCGTGTCGCCCTTCCTGCGCCGGCTCAGAGATCCATCGGATACGTACCCATGCCCGCGGCTGGGAGGCGATGGCTGCCCGCGACGTGTGGTGGTGCATGGCCCGGAGGACATCGTGGCTGTGTGCCAATGTGTTCCGAAAGCGTGCGACACGCTCAAGCTGCAACCGGCGGATATCGTCGAGTACGAGTTTGACTGGAAGCGGTTTTGCGAGGCCCTCTGCGAGTTGCTGCATGTCGTTCCGGTCGCGGAGCCGCTGTCCCTGCACAAGGGCCTCTGGCAGGTGGGATCGTGGGCGGTTAACGCTACGGATCACCGTCCGGTGTTCCTCGTGGCAACCGCAACGCGGACTTCGTTCGATGCCGCAGTGGGTGCCCTGCTGATCGCCCACCAGACAACGTTCGTCGTGCTCTCGCCGACGCTACGATTCAGCGGTGGCTCCGCCATCGAAGGTTTGCGGAGGCGTGGAGCGACACTGCTCTCACTTGAGGATATTCTGCATCCTGAAGGGGGCAAGTTGGTTGCCGCGGGTACGCTCTCGCAACTCGCTGGGAGTGGCACTCGGAGTGAGGGAGCGACGGAAGCCGAGGAGAACGTCTTCCGGCGCGAGCAGGATGTTTGGGCGATTTCCTTCGCCGGCAAGACCGTCCGGCTCAAACATCTTGCCGGACTGGGCTATGTCGCCGAACTTCTTCGCGCGCCAGGCAAGGAGATCGATGCGATCACTTTGACCGGCTACTCCGTAACTGATGCGGCGGCGGGACCGAATGCCGGCATCGATCTGGCGGACGAGACGGCCATCCGGCAGGTGAAATCCGAACTCGACCAGCGGAGGACGGAATTGGCGCGGTTGGCCCCAAACGACTGGGTTCGCAAGGGCGACCTTACCAGCGAAATCGAAAAGCTGGAAGATTATTTGCGGGATGTACAAGGGCTCCAGGGGCGATCACGAAAAGCTGCGGGTGACATTCAACGCGCTCGATCTGCGGCAACCCATGCTGTGAAGCGTGCCATCGATCGTATTGAGAGAGACCATGGGCCTCTCGCCGAACATCTGCGTCATTCGATCCGGACTGGTAACACTCTCCTCTACCTCCCATCGGAACCCATCGAGTGGCGGTTCTGAGCCGTGTGACGCGCAGTGACACATTCTGTGATGCCTGATGTCATGCCTCCTTTTTGAAGGCGTTGCCCGGCGACAAGGAACACAGCGCGTGGAACGAATTCGGCCCTCCTGCCGAACCTCCGATACAGCCCTCGCCGGCAACCCCTCGATAATTTTCCCTGGAGGAATTGCATGAGCGATCTGATGACCAAAGCTGCCCTTTCGGCCCCGCGCCAGCGGTTGCTCGAAACCATGCAGCGGCTTAACTTTGGCCGCATCGAGGATCTGGAGATCCGCAAAGGCGAACCCCTGTTCAACCCCGCACCACGCATTGTGCAGGACATCAAGTTGGGCGCGGAGAATGGTCCGCGGCCGGAACTGAGCACCGCTGACTTCGTGCTCAAAAGCCAGGTTGTGGAGTTCTTCGAACATTTGACACGCATCGGTGACGCTTCGGTCGAAACCATCGAAGTGAAACATGGCCTGCCCTTCAAACTCGTGGTCGAGATGGCGGGCTGAAAGAAGGAACACACCAGACACAGGCTGGCCGTCAAGCGGAAGCCTTGTGGGTGACGCTCAGAAGGGCGATTCCACAAGCTTCCGCTATTTGTTTGGAATCGCGTGGTCCTGAGTTTCACCCACAGCTTTCCTTCGGCCGCAGGAGGAAATGATGGTTCGACAAGACGGACTCTCCGAAATCGACCAATACGCCATTCGCAACATTGAATGCCGGGTTCGGCGCTTGATCGGGCGCTACGGCATCACCGCGGACGAACGCGAGGATCTGGTCCAGCAACTCTTTCTCGAATACCTCGAACGCGCCGGAGGCTTTGATGCAAGCCGTGGCCGCTACACAACCTTTGTGAACTGTCTGATCCGCAATCAGGTCGTGTCGTTGCTGCGGGCCCGGCGGCATCAGCTTAGGCAGGCCGTTCTTTGCCCGTTGCCTGCGAATCCAGGCGAAGACACTGATGACGAAATGCGTGCCACGAATGGCGCTGACCTGAATGAGGATGCATACCGGATGGCCTCGGGGCATGCCACCCGGAGCATGAGGGAACTGCTTGAGCTGCGAATCGACGTATCCCGTGCCCGCGCGGCGCTTCCGGCCGAGTTGCGCGAGATTGGGGATCGGGTTGTCGCCGAGGGCGTGAATGCTCTGAGCCAGTCAATGGGCCGTTCGCCTAGCCGCATTTATCAGCTGCTATGGAAGATGCGCCCGGTGTTCGCTGAGTTCGGCCTGGCTCCAGCCTCGGGAGGCGGGCGATGACTTCTGGTCTGCGCACGACGCCCTGGCGGCATCAGCGACAAGCCGTTGCCTTTGTCCGTGAACTTTACCGATGCGGTAAACGGGGCGCGATGATCGCAGCGGTCATGGGCACTGGCAAATCAGCCATGACGGTTTACCTCAGCGTCGAAGAGGGATTCCAACTGATCCTTATCCTGTGTCCGCTGCGAGTGGTGCAGGTATGGCGTCCACAGTTCGAGATGCATTCTGCCCTGCCCTTCCTTGTGGTGCCGCTGAATGACGACTTCGCGAGCGTACGAGCAAAGCGGGCGGAAGCCGAGCGCCAGATCGGACTTGCCAAGGCGCGGGGAGTGCCTGCGGTCATTGTCATCAATTACGACAGCGCCTGGCGAGCGCCGTTTTCAGACTGGGCTCTGCGGCAGAAGTGGGATCTGGTTGTTGCCGATGAAATTCATCGATGCAAAGCACCAGGCGGTAAGGCGAGCCGGTTCCTGGCGCGGCTCGGCAAAGTGGCGCGTTTCCGGCTAGGACTCTCCGGCACACCGATGCCGCACTCACCGCTGGATGTCTACGGTTATTTCCGTTTCCTGGATCCTTCGATCTTCGGCTGGTCGTTCCACCACTTCCGGCAGCATTTCGCGGTGATGGGTGGCTTTCAGAATCACCAGGTGGTCGCCTACAGCAACCTCGATGAGCTCAACCGGAAGTTCTACTCCATTACCTTCGCATGCGGCAAAGATGTTCTGGACCTGCCGCCAGAAGTGCATATCACCTACACCTGCCAGCTCGACAGCGAGGCGCGAAAAGCCTATCGCTCACTGGAGCGGGATCTGATTGCGGAGATTCACGCGGGCGAAGTCACCGCGGCGAACGCGCTGGTCAAGATGCTACGGCTGCAACAGATCACCGGCGGCTATATCCGCACCGACGACGGACACGATGTCCAAATCGACTCGGCCAAGATGAACCTCCTGCGGGATGTATTGGAGGACATTGCACCCGATGAGCCGGTCGTCGTCTTCTGCCGCTTCCACAAGGACCTCGATGCCGTGAATCGCGTTGCCGATGAAACAGGCCGGCGCTCGCTCGAACTCTCCGGCCGAATGGATGACCTCAAACGCTGGCTGGCTGGAGAAGCCCCCGTGCTCGCCGTGCAGATCGACTCGGGTGGCGTGGGTGTGGATCTGACCCGCGCGCGGTATGCAATTTACTACTCCCTTGGATTCTCGCTGGGCTCCTATGAACAGAGCCTCGCCCGCATCCACCGGCCAGGACAAACGCGGCCTGTCGAATACATCCACCTGCTCGTTGAAGCCACGGTCGACGAAAAGGTGATGGCTGCGCTGGCGCGCCGATCCGATGTCGTCAACAGCGTTCTGCAGCAAATGGGAGGACGGCCATGAGCACCGCAGATCTCCGCTATCGCGTGTTCGAGGTTCGGATGACCTGGAGGCGTGACTCCGAAAAACATCCCACAGGCGCCATGGAGATTGAGGCTATTCTCAACGCTCATCCCAACTACCATCTCCACCGTATTCAGGCCTACTCGCGCGGCGGCAATGAGCCGGGTTTCGTGGACGAGGTCCTCGCGCTTGTTGTCTTGCGCAGAAATCTCAGAACAAAGGAACTAGTCCAATGAACACAGATGAATTGAAGCGTTTCGTCTCACTGGAAGAACGCCGACGGCAGCTCGAAGCCGAAATCGACACGATCAAGGCGGAGGCTGCCGAACTCGAAGGGCGCCTCCTGCCACAGTTTGAGCAGGCCGGAATGGAGAGGGTCTTCATCGATGGCCGGACCGTCTACATTGAGCGCAAATTGTGGGCAAAGGCCAAGGAGGGTGACAAGCCTGCAGTGTGCAAGGCCCTCAAGCGGTGCCGCCTCGGCGACTACGTGGAAGAGACCTTCAACACCAATTCCCTCAGCGCATACGTCCGGGAACTCGATCGTGAAGGGCGGAAGATGCCGCCTTCGCTGGCCGCAGTCCTCGACGTAAGCGAGGTTTTCAAACTCAGAACAAGGAGAAGCTAAGCATGGCAAGCAAGGAAGTCGTGAAAAAGAACCAGGAACCGGCGATCAGCCCCTTCGTCGTCTTCCAGACCCCGGTAGACGATATCCGGGACGCGGTAGCTGCCAATCTCGGTGACGGCAGCATGAGCGCCACCGATTTCGAACGCATCAAAATCCCGGCAGGCGGTGGCACTGCGTGGACGCTGCAAACGCTCGATGGTGAAGAGATGGTCAAGGAACTGACCGGCATCATTGTCGCCTGGCGGGACACTCGGGCCTACTGGAGCGTTCCGCTGGAGCAATCCGACGGAAATATGCCTCCGGATTGCTATTCGCTCGACGCCCGTACGGGTCACGGAAAGCCCGGTGGTGACTGCCACAAATGTGATTTCGGGAAATTTGGTAGCGATCCGAAGGGAGAAGGCCAGGCCTGCAAATTGGTCCGGCAATTGTTCTTCGTGCGCGAGGAAAACCTGTTGCCAGAGATTGTCAGCTTGCCGGCGAGTTCAGTGAAGCCGGCGCGGCAGTACTTCATGCGGTTGGCATCGAAGGCGGTGCCTTGTTACAGCCTCATCACAAAGATCAGTCTGGAGAAGACGAAGAACGCTCAAGGAATCGTGTATTCGCGGGCAGCGTTCACCTCCGGCGGCCGCCTCACTCCCGAGCAGGCATCGCGCGTGAAGGAGTATGCCGCGATGCTGAAACCGTTTCTCGAATCCGCGCCCTCGGCCCCGACTGCGAAAGATGTTCAGCACGGAGAAGGCGAAGTCATCTGACGCGATTTGCACGGAGGTGCCATGGAGGGCGACAAGCTTGCCATCCGGCAGTTCATCGAGCGGGTCCACGGTCCTGAGCCACAAGGCTGGCTGGTGCTGTGGACCCGGCAGGACAAGGCGGCCAAGGCATTTGAAATCGGCGATGGCAGCATGCTTGACGCCGCAGTCCAATACTGCTCTCACCGGGCAGAATCGATGGACGTGTACGCCGCCGTCGGATTGCAGGGGAAGCCTCCGCCAAACGGAAGCCGTGGCAAAGAGGATGGTGTGCTTTCGGTTCCGGGCGTCTGGGCCGACATCGACATTGCTGGTGCAGCACACAAAGCAAAGGACCTGCCAGCCAGCGAAGGCGACGCGCTCTCGCTCGTTGAAGCCCTCGGCATTCCGCCCTCCCTGATCGTTAGGAGCGGCTTCGGCCTGCAAGTTTATTGGCTGTTTCGCGAGCCGTCTATCATCGAAACGGAAGCTGAGCACCAGGAACTGAAATCGCTTTCCCGCCGTTTTCAGCAGTTTCTCCGGATTCAGGCACGGGCGCGGGGCTGGACACTCGACCCGACAGCAGACCTGTGCCGGGTACTTCGCGTTCCCGGAACGTTCAACCGGAAGATCCCGAACGATGTTCGTCCGGTGACTGCGGAGTATTTAGACAACGCATATTCCCATGACGACATAGACGAGATGCTTGCCGGGATTGACGATCCCGGGGCTGCGGGCATTCAGGATTCGCAGCCAGAGCTCCCGCCGGCGAAGCTGCCGCCCATCCTCGACGGATGTGCGTGGATGCGCCACTGCCGGAGCGATGCTGCGGCACTCCCAGAGCCGGAGTGGTATCGGATGCTCACGGTTATCGCCCGGTGCGAGGAAGCCGAGCGGTGGGCGCACGAACTAAGTAAGGCCTATCCGAAATACACCCGCCGTGAGACGCAGCGCAAACTACGGCAGGCCTCAAGCGGCAATGTTTCGCCGGTCACATGTGGGTTCGTGCAAACCGACCTCGGCGGGGAGAAGTTCTGCGGAGAGTGCCTGTTTCGCGGCAACGTGAACTCACCCATCGCCATTGGCAGACTGGACACAGCCAGCGACGCGCCATCCGCCGAACCGGAACAGTCATCGCCCGATCCCGCAGATCCCATTGCTGCGGCAGGTGATTCATCGCGGCCACCAGAGTCTAATGTGGCCTCGAGAATCGAGCGTTTCACCGACCTCGGAAATGCCAGGCGCTTCGCTGCACGATACCGCGGCCATCTCCGCTACTGCGAGAAATGGGCTCGCTGGTTTGTCTGGGATGGAATGCGGTGGCGGGAGGACGAGAAACTCGAGGTTTACAATCTCGGTGCTGCCCTCATCCGCAGTTTGTATGGGCTCGCCAGGAAGATCACAAATCAGGAGGAGCGGGACGCCTTCCTTGCTCATCTGATCAAATCCGAATCCTGGCGGGCGATTACCGCCATGATCAACCTGGCGAAGGCCGATCCTGCGATCGCGATTCGGCCGAGTGATCTCGATTCCGACCCATGGCTTCTGACAGTTCGCAACGGGACAATCGACTTGCGCACCGGTCAGTTGCGGCCGCACAGCCAGCAGGATCTGATCACGAAACTCGCTCCAGCGGTATTCGAGCCGGGGGCAACCTGCCCAAACTGGCTGGAATTCCTCTATATGGTCATGAACCGGCGATCAAATCTGGTCGCCTTCCTGCAGCGCGCATTCGGGTGCTGTCTAACGGGGATAACCAGCGACAAGGCGATGTTCATCATGTACGGTGCCGGCGGCGACAACGGCAAGTCGACGATGGTGGACATCATCCAGCGAGTGCTGGGCGACTATGCCACGCGCACTCCGGTCGAGACGTTCCTGAAGAAGAAAGAGGGCGCTATTCCCAATGACGTTGCCAAGCTGAAGGGCGCGCGGTTCGTGTGGGCGTCGGAGAACGAGCGCGGTTCCCGGCTCTCGGAGTCGCTGATCAAGGAGATGACGGGCGGCGACAAGATGTCGGCACGATTCATGCGGGGCGAGTTCTTCGAGTTTTATCCCGAATTCAAAGCCTGGCTGGCAACGAACCACAAGCCGCAGGTCCGCGGCGACCGCGCGCTGTGGAATCGTTTGAAGCTAATTCCCTTCGACGTGACCATCCCAAAAGAACAGCAAAAGCCGCGTCACGAAGTCACCGCGATGTTCCAGGCGGAGTTTTCGGGCATCTTGAACTGGGCCGTTCAGGGCTGCCTCACCTGGCAGCGCGAGGGCTTGGGCGTGCCTGAAGAAGTCGTCGCCGCCACCCGAGAGTACGAGGCGGAACAGGACACATTTGCGATGTTTCTCAGCGAGAAGTGCGTGTGCACACCCAACGCACGTGCCTCGTCAACGGCGCTCTACAAGGTGTATCGCACCTGGGCCGAGGAGCACGGCGAAGTGCCGGTAAGCCACAAGGTGTTCAGTTCCTTGCTCAGCGAGCGCGGGTTTCAGAAGCTCCGGCAGACCGCCGGTATGGTCTGCCTCGGTGTGGGTTTGCTTGCCGAGAACGTCCACGACACGCCCCCACGGGGCAATGGAAGTGGCCGCGGAAGCGGGAAAGATTGGGCGACGAGAGACGAGGAAGGAGAAGAAATTTGATGCATTGCGCCGAGAATCCATGTAGCTTTCGGCACAACCCTACATACGGTGCACGCGCAAGTGGTTTGTTTTCAATATCGGCTTCTCGCCATGTAGGGTTATGTATGATTCACCCCTATTATCCGCATAAGCGCGCACGCGCACGCACATATAGGGAAATAGGTTTTACCCTACATAACCCTACATCCCTACATGGCGGCTGCATCTCATCGGAGGGCTTCCATGGAAGTTGATGCTGTGTTTGGCCGGCTGCTCGAGGCAGGCGTTTCCGTCTGGCTCGATTCCGACGGCAAGTTGCGGATCGACAAAGGTGCGCCCGAGGAGATCAAGCAACTCGTCCGCGAGCACAGGCAGGGAATCATCGACGTGCAGAAGGCCATCGCTCTCATGAACGACAGAGGCATTCGGATCATTCGTCTCCCTCTCGGCCATCACGCACTCGCGTACCGGCCAGGCACTGACTTGGCAGAAATTCGCTGGGCGGCGAAAGTACTGCGCATGGATGCAATGCCGCTCGTGATCAACGACGAAGGCCTGCATTGGATGACTTGGGATGAATGGAAGCTGCGCCGGCGAGTTTGGGCAGAAGAGCCACCGCAGCAGCCCACCGCCAGTGTGCAGCCGAAACTGCAGTTCGGGAGGAAGACCGCGTGACGAGCGAACGTGCGATTGTAAAGGCCATCCTGCGCTACCTCAAGAGTCTGCCCCGTTGCGTGGCGCGCAAACGCTGGGGCGGCGGGTTGGGTGTTGCAGGTGATCCGGATATCACCGGCTGCATTCACGGCCGCCACTTCGAGTTCGAGGTCAAGCGTCCTGGTGAGCGCCCCACGCAGCTACAACTGCTGCGTCTGCGCGAATGGAAGGACGCCGGCGCGATCACCGGTGTCGTGACGAGCACCGCGGAGGTGCGCGAACTGCTGGAAAAATCTTCTGCGGAGGCTATAAAGATTTAGTGCCGCTGCGTATATATCCAGTAGAGGCTCAGTTCGACAGACCGGCGCATCGCGCACCCTCCGAAAGAATCCCTCCAATTTGTATTTCTTTGCGGGCATACCCGCGATCCCAGCAGGGCAAGGAACGAGAACTGTGCGCAAAAGCATTCATATCGAGAATCCGGTTTCGGGCTGTGGATTCACATCATTGAATCGAGCCAGGCGTTTTGTCGCGCAGGGAAGGGCGGAGTGGGTTGAGCCGGACGTCTCCATTCGATTCATCAAAGGAGACCACCGCCACAGTTCAGCGCAGAAGTCAGTAGATCTCACGCGCTACTCGTATGACCGCTCTGCGCGCACCGGCATGGCGCAGCTTTCGGAGTTGGCGAACCTGCCGATGGTCAGGCCCGGCGTGCTGCTGGGCCTCGGTAAGAGGAAAGGCGCCAGTAATTTCACCTTCTCTGCCAACCGGGGGCTATGAATCCGCATGTTTGCATTTGAACTTAGTCAAGCGGACATCAGGGCACAGTCGCCTGTCGGACGCCTTGCCGACCTGCCCATCGAGGATGACTACTCGGAAGAGTCGTTCCCGGACGAGGATCGCGATGGCGATCTCGCGTGGCGAGCGCAAGAAGCCGTTGCCGCCAGCGAATTGCGTAAGTGGGCCAAGCGCCCGTACAGGGAACCGGGATGCGTTGTCCAGAATGCCTGAGTGATGACGTGAGGACACACGAGTACGACTATGGCATCTGTCCTCAGACGGGCTATCACGACGCTGGCGAGCGGTTCGATTGCCGTGAATGCGGAGCAACCGGCGACGCTGGCGAGATCGTTGATGACACTGAAACTGCTTAGCAATTTTGGGTCCTTCCTGGGCCTCTCGGGGGCGGGTGGACCGATGGCACCAATTCGCCACCGTCAGAGGGCACAACAGGTTGTCGGGTTGTCGGTTGTCAGCCGACCTCAAGCAGTGGCGCATGGTTCTTGGGAATCGAGAGTGTTTGTGATGCGCTGGATTGGACGCCGCATTCAGGTGGTGGACGGAATTCGTGACTGCTGATCGCATCACGCCCGCAATGGCTCGGCGCATCGAGTTGTGGCCGGTGGAGCGGTTGGTTCCTTACGCCAGGAACGCGCGGACACATTCGGCGGAACAGGTTGCACAGATTGCGGCTTCGATTGCCGAGTTTGGGTTCGTGAATCCAATCCTGGTCGATTCTCGTGACGGCATCGTGGCCGGACACGGGCGGCTGTTGGCAGCGCGCAAGCTCGGCTTGGCTGAGGTTCCGGTGATCGTTCTCGATCACCTCAGTGAAACACAACGCCGAGCCTATGTTCTTGCCGACAACAGATTGACGCTTAGCGGCGGTTGGAACGAAGATCTCCTGGCGGAGGAACTCGCGGCGCTCGAAGGGGACGGTTTCGATCTCGGTGTCATCGGCTTCAGCGAGCATGAGCTTGCCGAGTTGATGGCCGAGCCGGATGATTCTCCCACGCCCGCTGCCGAGCAAGAAGTCCCGCCGCTACCTGCCAAGGCGGTCACAGAGCCGGGCGACCTGTGGCTCATCGGGCCGCATCGGTTGATCTGCGGTGACTGCCGGGATGCTTCGGTGATTGCGCGGTTGTTCGAAGGCAGGAAGGCCAATGTTGTGGTGACGTCGCCGCCCTACGCTACGCGGCGCGAGTACGATCCGGCGAGCGGCTTCCGGCCGATTGCGCCCGATGATTACGTGGAATGGTATTGCGAGGTGGCGGCGTCGATCGCCTCCGTGCTCGCAGGCGATGGCTCCTACTTCCTGAACATCAAGGAGCACGCCGAGGATGGGCAGCGGCATCTGTACGTCAAGGATCTGTTCATCGCTCACGTGCGCCAGTGGGGCTGGCGCTTCATTGATGAGCTTTGCTGGCGCAAGACGGACAACGGAGTGCCAGGCGGGTGGAACAATCGCTTCAAGAATGCATGGGAGCCGATCGCGCACTTCAGCCGCGGAGAGACCATCAAGTTTCATCCATTCGCTGTTGGGCACCGGTCTGAGGACTGCTTCGACTATTCGCCCGACAATCCGAAGTCGGCTTCGGGCAGCGGTCTGCTCGGCACCGGCGCGCGGGGCAAGGCGGCAGGCAATGAGGGTAGCCGCGAAGAGGATGGCCGCCACGCCGGGATTGCCCGGCCTTCGAACGTGATCGAGGCAAAGTCGGAGTCCGGCCAGGGAAGCCACTCAGCGCCGTTCCCGCGTGCTATCCCGGAGTTCTTCATCAAAGCGTTTTCGGATTCAGGCGACGTGATCTGCGACCCTTTCCTCGGCTGCGGAACAACGATGGCCGCGGCGCATGTGCTGGAACGGGCCGGGTATGGCATCGAGATCAGTCCGGCGTACTGCGACGTGATCCTGCGCCGGATGGAGCATCTCACCGGTGTCGAGCCCACTCTGGCGACCGGAGAGAAATTCAGCGAGATTGCCGCCGGGCGCGGTCCCGTAAACGATGGCGATCAGCGGCAGCGCACCAAAAGGCCCACTGCAAACGAAGTTCAGTTCAAACCCAAACCAACAAGGAGATGAAATACACTATGCCCGAAGCAGCCACTCCGAACCAGGCCGAACGCGAGTTCGAGACTGGAGCGGATGAAGCATTCAAGAATGCGAACGCCACCGGCAGCGCCACCCACAACGAGAACCAGCGGGTGACGTACGCCAACATCAAACGCACCTACGACGTCTACCAGGACCTGGATATCCAGGCTGCGCGTCAGGCTCTGATCGAGCAGACACGGCTGAACCAGATCGCTTCTCAGGCCCTGCAGAACGCTGTCGAGACGGCCAACATCGTCAGCAAGCGGACGATCGAGCTCAACAATCTGGCGCATGACTCCTTCTGGAATCCCGTTGCCAGTGGCGCCGGAATGAACCTCACCGCCGGTTCGGTTCCGGCGAACCGCGCCACCGACGTCAGCGCAGCCGGCGTGGGCGTCGATGCGCAGGCCGTGGCCGCCGCTGTTGCCAAGCAGGTGGACGCGACAGTGACGCCAGTGCTCGCCACCCTCCAGCAGATCGTCCAGGCCCTGACCTCGGCCACCACGGCGATTGCCAACACCGTAAACCAGACGCAGCCCAAGAGCGCCTGAGGCACTCCTCCGACCTGGGGCGGTTCCCACGAGCCGCCCCGATTTTTCCAAGAGAGAGACAACCAATGAATACGTTGCTGATCGTTCTCCAGATGCTGCCGCTGGTGCTCGACGCGGTCCGGGCCGTCGAACAGGCAATCCCACTGCCCGGGCAGGGCAAGAGAAAGCTGGACCTTGTGTTGGATATCCTCCGCACCGCCTACGACGGCGGCGTCGTGGATGTCGCGCGCGAGTTCAGTTGGCAGAAACTGGTCACCATTGTGGTCCCGATGATCGCCCGCATCGTGGACGTCCACAACGAACTCGGGCTGTTCCAAAAGCCTCAGCCGAGCAAACCATGACGGACCTGCAGGTAGTGCGTTGGCCGGTCGAGAGGCTCATTCCTTACGTCCGGAATGCGAGAACGCATAGTGACGAACAGGTGGCCCAGATCGCGGCGTCGATCGCGGAATTTGGGTTCGTAAATCCTGTCCTTGCCGGAGCCGATGGAATCCTCATCGCCGGCCACGCCCGCCTGCTGGCCGCCCGTAAACTACGCATGACCGAAGTGCCGGTCATCGTGCTGGATCATTTGACCGAAACACAACGGCGCGCCCTTGTTCTGGCAGATAATCGCTTAGCGATGGGTGCCGGATGGGATGAAGAGATGTTGCGCCTTGAGTTGGAAGCGCTGCAGGACGATAGCTTCGACCTGGATACCGTTGGCTTTACCGACGATGAACTCGAAACTCTGTTGCGCGAACCAGAGAGCGAGGCAGCCCCTGGCTTGACGGATGAAGACGCCGCTCCGGAGACACCGGAAACAGCAGTCACCGTTCGCGGCGATGTGTGGACTCTCGGCGAGCACCGGCTGTTGTGTGGCGACTCGACTCAGATTTCCGATGTGGAGAAAGTCATGGCGGGCGGGCTCGCCGATATGGTTTTCTGCGATCCACCGTATGGCGTCAATTACGGCGCCACCATGAAGGACAAGGTTCGAAAGAAGTCCCGCAAAATCGCCAACGACAACCTCGGCGATGAGTTCGGGCCGTTCCTGTACGACGCCTGCGTCAATCTGCTGGCGGTTACCAAGGGCGCGATCTACATCTGCATGTCGTCCTCGGCGCTGCACACCCTGCACCGCGCCTTCACCGAGGCAGGCGGCCACTGGTCGACATTCGTCATCTGGGCAAAGAACACCTTCACCATGGGCCGCGCCGACTACCAGCGTCAGTACGAGCCAATTCTGTATGGCTGGAAAGAAGGCACGGACCATTACTGGTGCGGAGCGCGGGACCAAGGCGACGTGTGGTTTGTTAAGAAGCCAGTGTCCAATGACCTCCATCCCACGATGAAGCCTGTGGAACTGGTGGAGCGGGCAATTCGCAACTCTTCGAAGACGCGCGACACCGTGCTCGATCCATTTGGCGGTTCCGGTTCGACGTTGATCGCCTGCGAGAAGACCGGGCGACAAGCGCGGCTCGTTGAACTGGAGCCGAAATATTGTGACGTGATCGTCCGCAGGTTCCAGGAGCATAGCGGCAAGAAAGCGACGCTCGAAGCCGATGGGCGAGCATTCGCAGATATTGCAGCCGAGCGGCTGGGGGTGACGGCATGAATCGAGAGATGCCGCCGCGAGGCCGCGGCTGTGGAGGCCGAGATCCGGGCGGGCAATCCCGACTTGCAGGGACTCTGCCTCGCGTTGTCTGACTGGTCCGCTGAGCTTCGCATTTTGGAGACTCTTCCATGGAAAAGCAAATTCTTCAACTCCTGATTCCCGTTATCGGGTTGGTGTCTGGTCTGATCGCAACGTACGTCAGCCTCCAGAACCGGGCGTTGCTTGCCGAAGTGCGCCGGGAGATGGCCGAGATGGAGACACGTTTGTTTGAAAAATTGAATGGCAAATACGTGAGGAGCCAGGAGTGTGCACTGCGCGAGGCCCTCGTTCTGGAACGGATCAACGCACTCGCCGAGGACCGGAACAGAATCGCCGCCGGCGGTTGAAGCCGGCGGCGGCGAGGAGAGTGAGTTGCTACTGGACTTGGATGCGGTAGACGCGGTCGCCCGATTCGGTTTTGATGGACTCGATGGTAAGGCCCATCTTCTTGCCGAGAGCCCCGGAGATGAAGCCGCGAATGCTGTGAGCTTGCCACTGGGTAGCGTCCGCGATGTTCTTGAGACTCGCACCTTCCGGGCGGCGAAGCAGTTCCAACACGATGGCCTTCTTGCTTCCTTCGCGCGCCCCTTTGGGCCCCGTGGCGTCGTCCTTGGCTTTGGACTGTCTGGTCGCCTTGGCCTTCTTCGGTGCGGCGGGGGCAGCCTGTGGCGCGACGGCGGGCGTCAGTGTTTGGATGGCGCGCCAGATCCGGGCTATGGCCGTCTTGCGGTCCGTGAACTTCCTGACCGGCTTCAGGGTGTCGAAGGGCACCACTCCGGCGAAGCCATTCCAGACCTCGACGAAGCGCGTGATAGGCCAGCCGGAGGAGAGCTTGGCGAACTCCTTCTCGCTGGCGAAACCGTCTTGGCCTGCGGGAATCTGCTCGGCGGCAGCGAAGGCGGTGATGTTGTTCTCTGTATCAATCGAAAAAGTGGGCATGATTGGTCTCCTGTTTCAGAACTCGATCTTGTCTACGATCCGGCGCGCCTCGTCGGGACTGATGCCCGGCGCGGCGTAGGGAACTTCAAAGCGGAGGCGGGCGGCGGTCCGGATACGGATCTCCCGGCCTGTGGCGAGGTTGATGCCGTACCAGCCGCCGCGCGCGTGTTCACGACTGATGCGGACTTTGGCCAGCGTGCCGCTGACCTTGACAATGTAGGTCGATCCAACCCTGACGTTGTGCTTCAGCATTGTTCAGTACGCCAGTCCTTTCTGATCCACCGCACTGCGGTCGCCGAGGTCGGCGCGGACGTAGGCGAGTTGCTCGGTGATCCGGCCAAGGTCGCCGGCGTAGCCCCAGTCGGCGGGCTCGGCAGCCTGTTCCTTCTGGTGGGCAGCCAAGCGGCTGGTGATGCGCTTCAGCAGGTCCTGGGCTTCGGCGTGGCGTTCGGCATAACAGGCTGCTGCGGTTTGCTTGGTGGCTTGTGACTTGGTGTTCCTCATCGCGAACCCATTCATCACTTCGGTGGCGCATAGAAGCAAGCAGAATCTGCGAGTGAATCGCGAGAAAGTTCAATGCCCCTGTTGAGCCTCCGGGCCTACGCCAGGCATCGCGGTGTGAGCTTGGCGGCTGTGCAAAAAGCGATCCGCTCCGGGCGCATTGCCACCAACGCGGACGGCATGATTGATAGCGACAGCGCAGATGCCGAATGGGATTCAAAGACGCGTCCGGGCCAACGACGTACGAAACCGGCAGCACCCCCGCCACGAGAATCGGCAGAGCCTCCTGTCGCGGCGGGGCTCGACTACTTCCGCGCGCGGGCCGTCCGGGAAAACTATCTGGCGCGGCTCGCCAAGATCGAATTCGAAGAGAAGACGGCAAAGCTGATCAGCCGCGACGAGGTCCAAGTGGCGGCGTTCACCAAGGCGCGCACGGTGCGCGACAACATGCTGAACATTCCGGATCGCCTGGCGGCCACACTCGCGGCCGAAAACGATGCCGACAAGGTGCACCAGATTCTGACCGGGGAGATTCGAAGGGCGCTCGATGAGCTTGCAGGCGCAAACGGCAACTGAGGTTTACGATGAGGCGTTCCACGCGGGCCTGAAGCCCGACCCGCTGCTGACGATCACCGAGTGGGCCGACCGTTACCGGCGGCTTTCGGGCAAAGCCGCCAGCGAGCCCGGCCCGTACCGCAGTGACCGCACACCCTATATGCGGGAGATTATGGACTCGCTGTCGCCTTCCTGCCTGATAGAGCGTGTCGTGTTCGCAAAAGGCGCGCAACTCGGCGCGACAGAAGGGGGCAATAACTTTGTCGGCTACGTGATCCACAAGTCACCCGGGCCAATGATGGTCGTGCAGCCAACCGTCGAACTCGCCAAGCGCAACTCGAAGCAGCGTATCGATCCACTGATCGAAGAAAGCGATGTACTGCGCGATCTGGTGAAGAGCCCGCGCTCGCGCGATTCGGGGAACACAGTTCTATCGAAGGGGTTCCCTGGCGGCGTGCTGGTAATGACAGGCGCAAACAGCGCGGTGGGGCTGCGCTCGATGGCGGTGCGGTATCTGTTTCTCGATGAGATCGACGCTTATCCCGGCGATGTCGACGGCGAAGGTGATCCGATCAATCTGGCCTTCGCCCGCACGCGCACCTTTTCCCGGCGGAAAGTATTCATGGTGTCTACACCGTTGGTTGCCGGGTTGAGCCGCATCGAAGCGGCATACGCGGAAAGTGATCAGCGCCGTTACTGGGTGCCATGCCCGCACTGCGGCGAGTTTCAGGTTCTGAAGTTCGAGCGCCTCCGCTGGCCCAAGAGTGAGCCGAAGAAGGCGGCTTACTACTGCATCGCGTGTGAGCAGGCTATTTTCAATCACCAGAAGAACGCGATGCTGGGCCGCGGCGAGTGGCGGCCCGAGGCCGAAGGCGACGGACGCACGCGCGGCTATCATCTGTCGAGCCTCTACAGCCCGGTGGGTTGGTATTCGTGGGAGCGTGCGGCGGAGGATTGGGAGAAGGCGCAGAAGGACGTTGAGCGGCTGAAGTCGTTCGTGAACCTTGTGCTGGGCGAATCCTGGCAGGAGCGCGGCGACGCGCCGGATTGGCAGCCACTTTACGACAGGCGAGAGGACTACCCAATCGGCACTGTCCCGTTCGGCGGTCTGTTCCTCACTGCGGGCGCGGATATCCAGCGGGACCGCATTGAAGTCGAGGTTGTCGCGTGGGGACGGGGCAAGGAGTCGTGGTCGGTGGATTACCGCGTGCTGGTGGGCGACACTGCCAGGGCGGATGTCTGGCGGCAACTGGATGGTGTGCTGGACGAAGAGTTACCGCATGCGAGTGGCATGCGGATGCCGATTCGCGTGCTGTGCGTGGATTCCGGGTTCAACCCGCGCATCACCTATGACTGGGTGCGCGGGCATCCGCAGGCTTCCTGGGGACCGGCAGGCTCGCGCGCCTCGAATCCGAAGGCTGCCGTGGCGGTGAAAGGAACAGCGCGGACGGACCGCCTGATTCTGGGCGCCTCGCCGGTGGATGCAAGCAAGCGGCGTGGCACACGGTTATGGACGCTCGGCACGCCGGTGGCGAAGTCCGAACTCTACAGTCGCCTGCGCCTGGTGCCGCCGACGGAAGAAAGCGGTGACCCGTTCCCGGCAGGTTACTGCCACTTCCCTCGTTACGAGGCCGAGTATTTCCGCCAGTTGACAGCGGAGAGTTTCGTCAAGGGGCACTGGGTGCTGAGCGCAAACACGAGGAATGAGGCACTGGACGCGAGAGTATATGCTCGTGCGGCAGCTTCGATCTATGGCATCGACCGCTTTGCCGAGAAGCACTGGCGCGAACTCGAGGCACTGCTGCCTGCCCCGGCAGCACAACCGGAAACGACACCTGCGCTTCCGTCACGCCCCGTGCGTCGCGTCACGGTCAGTTCGAACTGGATGAAGCGATGACACTGGCGGAACTCGAAGCGCAGCGGGAGACGCTGCTGTCCGCGTTGAGCGCGCCGGACTCGGTCAGCTTCGGCGACCGATCACTGCGACACCGCAGCCCGGAGCAGATCCGCACAGCGCTGCAACAGTTGGATGCCGAGATCGCGAAGGTGAAGGCCGCGGAGTCCGCTGCTGCTGCGACTCCACGTGTGATTCGAACTCATACAGGCAAGGGTTTCTGACGATGGGTTACTGGCGGAATCTGATGCGAGCCGCGCTCGCACCGGTGATTGGCGCGGCCGCCGGTTACGAAGCCGCTGCCGCGACGCGCCGCACGCAAGGGTGGAACCCGTCGACGGAAGGTATCAACGCCCTCATCACGGGTGGCGGTGATGCGCTGCGCTCCCGTTCGCGTGACATGATTCGCCGGAACGCATGGGCTTGCAATGCGGTGGAAAGCTTCGTCGGCAACGCGGTCGGCACCGGTATCAAGCCGCAGGCGAAGCATTCGGACCCGGTGGTGAAGCGGCGGGTGCAGGAACTTTGGCTGCGATGGACGGACGAGGCGGACGCCGCGGGCCTGACCGATTTCTACGGGCTCCAAGCGCTCATCTGCCGGTCAACAATCGAAGGCGGCGAATGCCTGGTGCGCCTCCGTCCTCGGTTGCCCAAAGACGGCTTGAGTGTCCCGCTCCAGTTACAGTTACTCGAGGCGGAACACCTGCCGAGCACGAAAAATGAAAATCTGCCCAACGGCAGTGTCATCCGCGCCGGTATCGAGTTTGACAAGATCGGCCGCCGCGTAGCATATCACCTGTACCGCGAGCATCCCGGTGAACGGCTGATGTTCGCAAACGCGGGTGAGACCATCCGCGTGCCGGCGGACTCCGTCCTGCATGTCTACAAGCCGCTTCGCCCCGGGCAGCATCGCGGGCAACCGTGGCTCACGCAAGTGCTGGTGAAGCTGCATGAACTCGATCAGTACGACGATGCCGAGTTGGTCCGCAAGAAGCTGGCGGCGATGTTCGCGGCTTTCATCACCGAGAACAATCCCGAGGATCCGGTGATCGGGAGCAAGCCGGGTGAGGGTGAGACAGATGCGAGCGGCGTTCCGCTGGCCGGCATCGAACCGGGCTCGATGGTGAAACTACTGCCCGGCGAGGATGTGAAGTTCACCGAACCTGGTGATGTGGGCGGGATGTACACAGAGTTCATGCGGGTCCAACTCCGCGCTGTGGCTGCGGGCCTCGGGATCACTTATGAGCAACTCACCGGGGATCTGGAACGTGTGAACTACTCGTCGATTCGCGCGGGCCTGTTGGAATTCCGCAGGCGCTGCGAACAGTTTCAGCATCAGGTGATGGTGTTTCAGCTTTGCCGCCCCGTGTGGCGCGCCTGGATTGAAGCGGCGGCGGTAGCCGGCGTGATTGACGCTCGCGATTACGGGCGCAACCGGGATGCGTACCTCGATGTCGAATGGCGGCCACCGTCCTGGGACTGGGTCGATCCATTGAAGGACATGAACGCCGAGGTCGCCGCTGTGCGCGCGGGCTTCAAGCCGCGCAGCGCTGTCATCAACGAGATGGGCTACGACGAAGAGGACGTCGATCAGCAGGTCGCTGCTGACAACTCGCGCTCTGATTCTCTCGGGCTGACCTTCGATTCCGACCCACGCCGGACAACGTCCAACGGGCAAAGGGTAGTGGAGCAAGCCCCCGCAACGGAACCGCAATGACCAATCTCACGCACATCGCCTCGCGCGTGTTCAACACGCCGCTGATGGTCGATTCGAAAAAGCTGGCGGCGATCCTGGCCGTGCTTGCCCCGCGCCTGGGCGTCGATCCGCCGGCAGTAGATGCCGCGCTGCTGGCGGAACAGCGCTCCCGAAAGCCATACGCTGTCACCGATGCAGGCATCGCCATTATCGAAGTCGCCGGCAGCCTGGTGAACCGGGCATCCGGCATGGACGCGCAATCGGGTCTCACATCGTATGAGCAACTGGGCAGCGAGATCCTCGACGCGGCGACGGACCAGGCCGTCAAAGGCATTTTGCTGCGATTCGATAGTTACGGAGGCGAGGCCAACGGCGCCTGGGATGTGGCCAGCATGATCGAGGAGGCCGCGAGCATGAAGCCCGTGTGGGCCTCGGTAGATGATTGGGCCCTGAGCGCCGGCTACCTCCTGGCGTCCTCAGCGGAACGGATCTGGATAACCCGGACCGGCGGAGTCGGGTCGGTGGGCATCATCGCCATGCACCTCGACCAAAGTGGCTGGGATGCCGCGAACGGCTTGCGGTACACCACCGTCTTCGCCGGCAACCGGAAGAACGATTTCAGTCCACACGAGCCACTTTCGGAGGGCGCCCACGATGTGCTGGTCACCGAAGTCGACCGGCTCTACAGCATGTTCGTCGATGCCGTGGCCCGGCGCAGGAGTGTAAGCGCAACAACTGTACGCGGCACCGAGGCAGGAATCCTGTACGGCGATGACAGCGTGAATCGCGGCTTTGCCGACAGCATCGGCACGTTCCGCGAAGCCCTTGCCGCCATGACCGAGTCGTTGTCAAAACCCAACTTCAGTAAAGGAGAAACCACCGTGTCCCAAACAAACCAGGCGGCGACCAGTCCGCCCGTTCCCGATCTCGCCGCGGTTGAGGCGGCAGCCCGTGAGCAGGGCTACGCCGAAGCAGCCGAGATAGTCGTCCTGTGCGCCATTGCCGGGCGGCCCACTCTCGCCGCCGGCTTCATCGAGCGCCGTCTCCCCGTGGCCGACGTCCGCAAGGAACTGCTCGCCATGCGGGCGGAGGCCGACCAGGACGAAATTCGCTCCCACGTCATGCCCGAGACCGGGACCAACGTGAAGGCGAATCCCGAGAACAATCCGGTCATGAAGGCCGTCGAACGCCTCGCCGGGAAGGGGGTCAACTAACATGCCCGTACTCAACGAACAGAACTATCTCGGCGATTGGCTCAAGTACGAAGCGGAGAGCTTGTACAGCCGCGATGAAGTAGTCGTCGTCTCTGGCCAGGATCTGGCCACTGGGACGGTGGTCGGCATCATCACAGCGAGCGGCAAGGTGACGCAGCTTGCACCCGCCGCCAGCGACGGCTCGGAAAATACCGCCGGTTTGCTGCTGCTGCCCGTGGATGCGTCCCTGGCCGACAAGGGAGGCGTCATCATCGCCCGCCACGCCATCTGCTCGGACATGAAACTGATCTGGCCGGTCGGAATCACCGCGCCCCAGAAGACCACGGCCATCGGCCAACTGAAGACCCTGGGCATTCTCGTCCGGGAAGGAGCCTAACCCATGATGCTGAACCCTTTTTCGACTGACGCCTTCAACATGACGGCGCTCACTGCGGCCATCAACAAGATTCCGAACACCTACGGGCGGCTGGAGCAGTTGAACCTGATGATTCCGCAGGGCGTGCGGACACGCACCATCATCATCGAGGAGATGAGCGGGGTGCTGAACCTGCTGCCCACTCAGCCTGTTGGCGCGCCCGGCACCGTCGGATCCGGGGGCAAGCGCAAGGTGCGCTCGTTCGTGATCCCGCACATCCCGCACGATGATGCGGTGCTCCCCGAAGAAGTGCAGGGCATCCGTGCCTTCGGCTCTGAGACGGAGACCGACGCCTTGGCGAACCTGCTTGCGCTGAAGCTGCAGAACATGCGCAACAAGCACGCCATCACGCTTGAGTACCTGCGGATGGGAGCCTTGAAGGGCGTGATCCTCGACGCGGACGGCTCGACGCTTTATGACCTCTACAGCGAATTCGGCATCACAGCCAAAACCGTGGGCTTCGCGCTGGGAACGGCCGGCACGGAAGTGCTTCTGAAGGTGCTCGAGGTGAAGCGCCACATCGAGGACAATCTCAAGGGCGAGTTCATGACGGGCATCCTGTGCCTGTGCTCGCAGGGCTTCTACGACGCCTTCACCACGCACGCGAAGGTCAAGGAAGCCTTCATGTATTTCCAGCGCAATCAGCAACTAGGCAACGACTACCGCACCGGTTTCACATTCGGCGGCGTGACCTTCGAGGAATACCGGGGCCAGGCCACCGACGCCGCGGGGTCCGTGCGGAAATTCATCGCGGACGACGAGGCGCATTTCTTCCCGCTGGGCACAGCCAACACATTCCGGACATACTTCGCACCGGCGGACTTCAACGAGACGGCAAACACACTGGGCCTGCCACTGTACGCGAAGCAGGAGCCGCGGAAGTTCGGGCGTGGGACCGACTTGCACACGCAGCAAAACCCCCTCCCCATCTGCATGCGGCCGGAAGTGTTGGTCAAGGGCACGAAAATCTGACCATGAGCAGTTGGGAAACGGCGATACGTGGACTCAACGCGGCCGTCGTGGACACGTTCGGCCACGAAGTCCTCTATCTGCCCAGCGCCGGCGGGCAGGCCTCGATTCGCGGCGTGCTGGAGGCGACGAGGGAGACAGAAGATACCGCGCCGGGTGTCTACGCCATACTCTTTGTGCGCTTGGCGGATCTGCCTGTGCCTCCGCAGCGTGGGGATCAGGTGGAGATTTCCGGTGCGACCTACAAGGTGTTCAAGGTGTTCGGGATCGAGGCAGATGAGCAGGGCGGCGTGACTCTGGCGTTGCGGGTCGATTGATATGGGAAGCGTTCGCGTCTGGCAGAAGAAGCACATCCGGCTGGATCGGCTGAACTTCCGGCAGAACCAGATGTTCAAGATCGGCACCGTCGGAGTCGCGGCGGTGAAGAACCGGCTGAGTGCCGGGCTCGGCACGAACGACTCACCCGCAAAGCCGCTTACGAAACGGTACGCAATTCAGAAGAGCAAGCTTGGGCTCAGTAATCGCCGCAACCTGTCCTTCACAGGGAACATGCTGCGGAATCTTGCGGTGCGAACGGTGAGTGAACGGAAGGCGTCGGCAGGGCTCTCCACGCGCAAGGATCGCATCAAGGCTTGGGCGAATCAGAAGATCGAACCGTGGCTGGTGTTTTCGGCGAAGAACCGTGGTGCGGTGCTGGAGGCCGCGCGGCGCGTGTTTGCTGAGAACACAAGGCGGCTTGTGCTGGAGCGGTTCCTCGGCGGAGGGCGCAGATGATCGATGCTTCCGAGATTGTCGATGCCTTCGTCGCCGCGCTTCGGGATATCCCGGAGTTGGTGGCGGAAATGGATGATGAGCCAGAGCGCATCTCTGCCTACCATGACCACTACCCGAAGCGATCGAGCCTTGCGATGGCGATGCATCAGATGCCGGCGCCTGGGCTGATGGTTGCATGGAAGGGCACGGGGCCGGGCACGTTCGGCACCAATGAGGTGTGGAAGCACGAGTTGACATTGTATCTGCGCGCACGATCCACCGGTGAGTCGGACGGACCGGCGTACAACCGGCTGTTCCGGCTCATCACCAAGGGCATTCCGGCGAGCGCCGGTGTCCCGATGATGCAGAACACGATTCATCCGGACTGCTACCCAATGGATTCTCCCGCGATCCAGCGTGCGACGGATGCGGAAGGACTCGACTATTTCGAGGTTTCGGTGACCTTCACCGAGATTGGAGATGCCTGATGCACAAAGTGAACATGAAGCCGCCCGATGGCGGCGAGCCCGTTGAAGTGGAGGCCAGGCCGGACATAATTGTGCCGCTGCTCGTAGCGGGCTGGAGCCAGTGTCCGCAGCAGAAGGACAAGGAGGGAACCGAAGATGCCATCGACGGCTAGAATGCAGGAGATCCTTATCGGGTTCGGCAAGGGTAAGCAGGCCGATATCTCGACGGCGAATGCCGCGCCTGCTATCTGGCGGCTGAACAAGCTGAATGCCTCCACTGCCAATCCAAAGTTGAACACGGAAACCGATGCCGAGGAATATGGCAAGGGCCACGAGTTTCCCACCACCGTCTACAAGACGTCCTGGGATGTTGGCGGCGCGATTGAGAAGTATCTAAGCGCGGAAATCGCAGTGTGGGCGGTGGCCTTCGGACTGGGCAAGGTGGTGAAGAGTGGCAGTGCCCCCAACTTCACTTACACGTGCACACCGCTGAATCCTGTTTCCGATGGGATCGAACTGCCCTACTTCAGCTTCATCGAGCAGATGCGGCCTGGGGGCAGCGCTGTGCTGGACCGGATGGCTGTGGGCTGCGCGGTGGAGGATTGGACGATCACGATTGGCTCGGGGCCGGGGCGGGCGAACAGCAAGATCACAATCAACTTCGCTGGGTCGGGCAAGCTGACCGAGCCTTCTGGCGTGGTGCTGCCCGCGGCGACGGCGGAGAAGTTGCTGCCATCGGCATCGATGACGCTGTCGATCAATGGGACGGACTATGTGACGTCGAAGAACATCGTATCGGTGGAGTGCGGGTGGAAGAACAATATCCGGATGGACTCTGGGTTCTTCCCTGGCTCCGGGTTCCAGACGCCGGGTGACGGCGCATCGGGTGCGATTCGCGGGCGGTTGGAATGCGGGAACCGCCAGGCGAGCCTGAAGTTCAGCGCACGGTTTGCAAATGGCTCGACGGAACTGACGACGCTGAAGAATCAGACGACCGGCACTGCGGTGCTTGGCTTGTCCATCGACGCCAACAACTCGCTGGAGATCACGTTCCCGAAGAACGCGTTTTCTTCGGCGGAGGTGGGCGAAACCGATGGGCTGGTAACCGTGGCTGTTGAGTGCGCTCCGCTGTACGACGACACCAATGGCCTGATCTCAGCAGTGGCGAAGTGTGGAGTGGATGGAATCGGCCAGTAATGATGGCCTCGAGGAGACTGCAATGGAAGAGAAGAATGTTGTTTTCGATGCGGCGCGCCCGATCACGCCGCAACTGCGCTCCGGTGGTGTAGTGAAGCCGGTGAAGGTCCGGTTCCCGTCGGATGCGGAATGGATGGAACGCCAACGCCGGCGCAAGGTCATCATTAAACACCTCGGGCGGGGCGTATCGGAGACCACCGTACCGAATGGCGAGGATGTGGATGCCGCACTGCTGGCCAAAATCCGCGCGGAATCGGATGGAGAGGTCGATCCTTTCGAAGCGGTGCGCATTGTCGAGCAACTGAGCTTGGCGGAGGTGGAGGATGTCGTGCCCGAAGGGGGTGCCTTCCGCGTACAACTGCGCGTGCTCGGCGGCACCACTTCACATCTACTGTCGGCCCCATCTGCCAAAGACGCCATCGAGTACCGGCGCGGTTTCGCACGTGTCCTCGACTTGCCGTACAACAAGCAGGAGATCACCATTAATCTCGCCAGTGCCGCGAGCCTGTACCAGCGGCTGATGTCGGCGACGGAGGGCTACGCCGGAGAGGTGCCGATCATTCATCAGGCTGTCGTCGTGAAGGCGGCTATCGACGCTGCTGATGCCGCAGTGGATGGAGCAGACGGCGGAAATTTTCAGTAGCGGAGTGGCCGGACCGGCCTTCCCTCCGCTTTCTTGTGTACTGGGGCATTCGACGCGATGATCTCTGCGATCCGGGGCTGTGTCATGACGCCCCCGATGATGCTCGATGCGACCATTGCCCGCTAGATCGCTTGGATGCCGAGAGCAACGGCGGGGTGGGGCAGCTTTTACAGCGCACGCAGCTGCTTCTGGCGGCAATGCGGGCGGGAGTGCAGGTCCGGCTCGATGACATGACCGCAGAGGAACTGGCAGCGCTACTGGTTCTACAGGAAGAACGGATGAAGTTTGAATCTGAGCGCGGAGTGGCCGGAGCTTAGTAATCGATCCTGACGATGACGGACCGAAACACGGTGACGAATTCTTCCCACTCCTCATACCGCTGCTGGCAGTGCTCACAATTGAGGAAGTGCGCCGCGATGCTCTCTAACTCGCCTTGCTTCATCTTGTGCCCAGCGGCCAAACGCTCAATTACATCTTCCGCAATGTGGGTGTCTGCGATCTGCACGGTTGTCCTTTGATGTCCTTATCGGTCGATTCCACCTCATTCGCGAATGCCGGATAACAGGCTCGAACTCGTCGTCCAGGTCGATGTGGACAAGGCGAATGCCTCGATCAAGAGCATCAATACCGGTTTGTCGAATCTGGAATCGACTGCCAGCAATGCCGCGCGTGGTGCTTCCAGAGGTATTGATGGCCTGACACTCAGCGTAGTGAAGGGCGCTACGGCGGCCAATCTGCTCACCGGCGCATTCGAGCGCGTGGTCGGCTGGGTGCGGGAGTATACGGTCGAGTCGGCGAAGCTTGCGGCGCGGAACGAAACGCTCGCCGTCGTCAACGCGCAGCTTGCCCGCGCGAATGACTACAACGGCGATGCCATCGAGCGGCTGGTGGGTCGCGTCAAAAATCTCGGCATCACCACACAGGCGGCCCGCGACACCGTAAACAAGATGATCGCGGCGCAACTCGATCTGTCGCGCACCACCGATCTGGCTCGGCTTGCCCAGAATGCCGCTGTTGTCGCCGGGCAGAACTCCAGCGAGGCGCTGCAGGGCATTATTCACGGAATCACCACGCAGCAGATTGAAGTCCTGCGCACCTACGGCATCAACGTTCAGTTCGAACGCGAGTTCACCGCTGCCCGTGCGCGGCTTGGGCGCGACCTTACTGACAGCGAGCGGAAGAACATCGCCTTCCAGAAAGTGCTGGGCGAGGCACCGAAGATCGCCGGAGCATACGAGGCCTCGCTGGGCACGGTGGGCAAGCAGATTGCCTCGTTGTCCCGCTTCACCGAAGAAGCGAAATCGGCCATCGGTGAGCAGTTCCTGCCGGAACTCCGCAAGATGATCGTTGGCCTCACTGATCTGGCGAAATGGGCCAAAGAGAACGCCGATACACTTGCGCTGTGGGCGAAGGGGATCGGTGCGGCTGCAATGGGTGCAGCCATCGGCCAGTTTATTTCGTGGATTGGCGGTGCGAAGAAGGCGGTTGAGGCTCTGACGATTACGCTCGCCCGGAATCCACTGACCGCGGCCGCCATCGCGGCCACAGTTGCCGGAACAGCGCTGTATGAGATGTACCAGGATTCGAAACAACTGGAGGAGCAACTGAAGCGGCAGAACGCGGAGGCTGCGGAGACTGCGAAGATTTTCTATCTCATCGGCGAACGCGGCAAGACGGTGCAGGATCTCCAGAAGATGGGCTACTCGATCGACCAGATCCGGCGGGCATTCACCGGTGCGAAGGAGGGCGCGGAGGATTTCATGGCGAGCTTCGACGCCAGCGAATTCGCCAACCGCATTAAGATCGTCAACCAGAAGGAATTGGAGCAGATTCGCAAGCAGGCGGCGGAGGAGTTGGCGCGGGATATTCGCAAGAAGCAGGGAGAGATTGAGCGAGAGACACGCGAATCCGCTTTGGCTGCCGAGCGTGCCCTGATCTCCGGCCCTGGGCGTGCACTGCAGGAGATGCAGGATAAGGCGCGCAAGCTGACCGTGTTCGTCGATTCGAAGGGCGTTGAGAATGGCGTCAGATTGACGGCGCAGACGCGGGAGAACATTGAGCGCGAGTTGCAGGCACGTGTGGTCGCGATTCAGCGGGAGTCGGTGGCGCAGACGCTCCAGGTGTACCGGGAGGAGTACGAGCAGCGGCTGCAGCTTGACTCGGAACTGTACGCGCAGCGGTTGCAGTACAGCCTGGACGCCGCGGCGAAGGATATTGAGCATCTGGAGCGCGTCTATGCCTTCGAGGAGGAACGTGCCGGCTACGTGCGCGATGCCAACTTGCGGATGGTGGAGGCGATGGATGCCCGCACTGTGGAGCAGAAAATCGCGGTCGAGCAGCGGAAGGCCCGGATCGAAATCGATCACCTCGAAACCGTGCATGAGATCAAGCAGCGGCTGTTCGATATGGAAACGTCGCGAATGGTGATTGAAGAGGAGTCCCACCTACGGCGTCTGGGCCTGCGGGCTGAGGAGATCAATCAACGGATTGCAGATCTGACGCAACAAAGAGAGACTTTGCGACAACATCTGGCAGAGCAGACAGACACGGCAATTGAAGCGGCACAGCAGTCGGCGGCAAACCGGCAGGTGGATCTGGTGCGCGATCACAATCAGCAGATGTTCGACTCCTTCAAGAGGCAGGCGGAGGGCGTGTTCGACGCATTGCTGGCGAAGTCAGGCTCCGTGTGGTCGGCGATCGGGAACTCGCTGAAAACCGCGCTGCTGACGGCGATCAAGGATGTGGTGACTTCGCGTGTCGCTGCGATGCTGATGCAGATGTTAGCGGGTACGCAGGTTTCCATGATGCCAGCGGGTGCGGGTGGCGGCAGGTTGGGGCAGTTGGGTGGATTCCTTGGGATTGGTGCGGCTCCCGTGTTCGGGGCGGGTTCGATTGCGACGCCACCATTCGTTCCGCAGTCTGGCGGCAGCGGTAGCGGGATGCTTTCGAAGGCAGGGCTTGCCGGGCTGCTGCCGGGACTGAAGTCGTTCGCCGGAATCGAGAATAGTATCCAGCTTGCACCGGGCGTGGCGACGACATGGCAGGCGGCGACGCTGTTCCAAAAGATCGGAGCCATCGCCCGGTCGAACGCTGCGCTGCTCGGCGGCGGGCTACTTGCGATGCAGGGACTGCGGCAGGGTGGGTTGTCGGGAATGGCGATGTCCACTGCCGGGGGAGCGCTCGTTGGATTCAAGTTTGGCGGACCGCTGGGTGCGGCAATCGGAGCGGGCGCTGGTGCAGTGGCAGGACTGGTGCGGCTGTTTGTCAAAGGCGCTGAGCAGAAGGCGCGCGAGAAGGTGAAAGCCGTTTATGGCGTGGACATCTCTGACAAGGCGCTGCTGAAGCAGATCGTGGAAACGGCAAAGCAGGGATTCGGAGGCAATCTCGACGTCGCAATCCGGTCGCCGCAGATTCGCGATTTGGTAGAGCTATATGCGATGAGCACCGGTCGGCGAACCACGTCGCGCGTTGATGTGATGCGGCCAGCAGACTTGATCCAATCGCGAGGTCAGCTATTCCAGGCTCCAACCTACGACAACGGTTCGCCGTTAATGACGCAATCGACGCTTGCGGGCTTTGCGGCGGCACGCCCGCAGCCGACCACTGTCAGCCTGAGCCTTCAACTGGACGGACGGGCTACAACAGACCTCATGGAAGGCAAGGCCGTGCAGGCGATAGTGGACAACCCGCGCGCAGTTAGCGATGCGAACCAAAATGCACGACTGGCAAGCGTAAACCGAACACGGGAGCGGATTGTGGCTTGGGAGCCGCTGACCACGCCGACTTGAGACAGATACGAGAATTCAGTTGAGGACACCAAGTTCACGCAAAGATTGCATGAAAGCCACAAAGCTGCGTAGACTCGCCAGATCCTCTTTGCCAAGTGGGTCTGGATCGAAGTGCATAATGTCGTTTCGTATTCGACGAATCGTCTGAAGTTGCTCGACGAAGGCGGCACGGTCGATCCGAATGCTCAGTTTCTCCCAATATTTTGGATTTTCAAGCAAGCGAATGTACTCGCCCATGCTGAGATCCGCCACTGTCTCAATCTCGCGATCGGTGTCAACCGGATCACGCGCACATTCCAGTTCTTGAGGAGTGAACTTTCCATCGATTAGCCTCCGGACGTGCTGTTCAATCTCTCCCAGCAAGAGGAATGGCTCAGTAAGCTGCTGGAATTGCCGACTCAGATCGGCCGACGTGACGATCCCTGAGATCTTGCGGTCGAGTGCCTGGACAAGCACGTATTGGTGCTGGGCAATTAGTTCGATTGCTGCAAACAGTGATTTGTCTGATCCGATTATTTGCGCTGGCGATAGGCATTCCCTAACTTCATCGCAAGATTGTCCAAGGGCAAGTCGGGCGCCGATACTCTCCCAACTCACGACACCTTTGACGTCTCGCTCCCCTTGCATTACGGGGAGTTGTGAAAATCCGCTGGCGAGCATCAATGTGACTGCGACACTGATCTTCTCGTTGGGAGTGACGGAGACAACCTTCTTGTTTGCAGCTTCCAGCTTGCCGATCCTATATGTAGGGTCCTCAAGAGAGCCACCGACAAAATTGGGCGGCACTTGCGTCACTTCCATGCCAGCCAAGCCTGTGCCCGGATCTATTACATCCACCGCTTCAGAACCCGGCTCATTCGCCGCTGCTTCTTTAGCAAGTGGTACGAAAGAAACATTAGAGTCGATCCAAACAGAATTGAATTCAGGATCTGTTTGAATCCCAAGGGACTGTAAGCATGAACGAATCGTCTCAACGACGTAGTAACCTCGACGCTGAGCCCTGAACCAGCGAAGGAGGGTTCGAACAGAGACAGGCGCTGGCGTTTCACCCTTCATGATCACGTCCCTGATTTGGATCAGTTCCGACGGCACAGCGGGTACAATCTCGGCTTCAGGCTTGATTGCTTCGTTCTGCATCTCCCCAAGGATACCGAAGATCGCGACGGACAAATCAAAGTAGTGACCACCCCGGAAAGCCCCAATCGCTCTTGATTTCCCGAGACATGCCAGGCAATGTCGAGAACGCTACCGTTTTGAGTCTAATGCCCCCGGATCTCTGCAACTCCTTCAGGGAGGAGCGCGTGTTCCATGTGCGTCAAAGCGAGTACGTGGATGGATCAGGCCAGTGCTTGGCGGAGACAACCATCTGCCGGAAGAGCTTCACCGTTACAAGGAGGCTGACCGCTGAGCAACTCGCTATGCTGCGGGACTTTTTCTATGCGCAAGGTGGCGCAGCTAAGCCATTTCACTTCTACTTTGGGCCGGAGACCCTACCACTATTCAGTCACGACCCGACCGGACAAAACCCGACAGGCCGATACACCGTGCGATTTGAAGGCGAACTCGTGCTCGAACTCGGATTGGGCCGCGCTCCAGTTAACATTTCGCTCGTGGAGGTTGCCTGATTAATGTCAGAAACGATCGGCGGCATCGACATTCCCGTCCCGCCCGACGCCGGAGTCTTCCCCATCAAGCCCGATTACGGCAGCGGAATGGTCATCAGGCCGCAGATTGTTGTCCACCGCTTCGCCAGCGCGAACGCGAAGATCGAGCAGCGGTTTTACCTCGGCGACGGCACGATCCGATTTCACGTGCGGCGGGAGCGCATGCGCAAGCAAGAGTACGAAGCACTGGTGGACTTCTGGGAATTGGCGCGGGGCGCTTACGCGACATTCACGTACCGTGCTCCTAATCCCGACGGCACCACGACGGATTACAAGTGCCACTTCGAAAATCAGCCCCTCTCGATCGAGCACTTCGCCGGTTGCCTCGCCAGTGTGAACGGCGTCGGATTGATCGAGGTTCCAAACCGCAACCCTGGCTACGCCACCTCTGCAACGCTGAACCAATTTCCAGATGCCGCGCTGACACCGGCACTGCTCGATCAGGTCCAGGAAGTCTTCCCGCTCATCCGCATCCGCGTGACAGACCCAGCCATTGAGGACATCTTTCTCTCGGACCGACGCGTCACCATCGACGGCACTCTCTACCAGCCGCGCTTGCTGGACTGGCAGGGTATCGGTCAAAGCCTCGGCGAGGCAAGCGACGCTGCCACTTTCATCCTGGGAAACGCCGACCGCGTTTTCACCCGCCTCACCAGCAGCGTCAGCCTAGACAAGGCCGTCATCGAGTTCTCCCTGTTCCACGTCGCAACGCGGATCAAGATCGATCTGTGGTCCGGCTACATCCGGCGGTGGGCAACCGACGCCGGTAAACCCGAGTTCCGCATTGATGCCTCGGACGACGCATACGAACTGACTCTCGCCTATCCAACCTTTAAGATTACCCGCGAATGTTGGAAGATCCACAACGACGGTAAGCACTGTCCGTGGGCATCCGCGAGCGGCCAAACCTTCCCGAATCGCAGCATCCGGTGGACCAACGAAGAGGGCAAGCTCATCGATCGGCCACTGACCTTCACACCGGCGGTGGGCTCCTGCGATCAAGGCTACGACACCCCCAACGGCTGCCTCGCGCACGGGATGGACCGATACTTCGGCGGTCTGCTGGTCCGTCCACAAGGCGTCAACGTGAAGGACAACTCGACCGGCGTGTGGGGCTTTGGGCGCTCGCGAATCACCAGCGTCTCCCTGATTGCCGATTCCGTCTACGATCAAGTGCTGCCGGAAGTCTACACTGACGGCATCGACCTGCCAGTGAAGTGCAAGATCGCTGCGGGACGGGACGAAGGTGATTTCTACACCGCGCTCGGCATCGTCAGCGCTGGCCCTATCACCAGTTTCTCCTCCGACCTGACGAAGCATCTGCTCGACGGCTCGCCGCCACACGACCCGCAGCGCAACGGCGGGTGGCGCTATGCCGCCGGAGTCACGCCAGCCAATCCGCAGGACAAGTTTGGGATCACCCAGGCACCTTGGGGTGTTCTCTCGAACCTGCCGGATGTGTGGTCGGCGGGAATCGCGTTCGCCGAGATCCGCAAGTCCGACCCGAAAGGGCTCCAGTTGTCCCGCCTCACCGAGCACGACATGCAGGTTGCGGTCACAGTGGGCATGGGTGGCTGGGTCTGGACTGCTCCTGGCCAGCGCATTTGGGCGCCTGGCCTCAACAACCCCGTTTGGATTGGCGTGAACGCCTATCTCAAAGCTATCGGCTACTTCATCCATGAGAGCCAGGCAGCGCTGCTATCCGCCGCAGACATGGAGGAGCGTTTCGATGTGAACGCCGCGCTTGCGGCAGCCGCACTCTGCGACATCGAAGTTCCCAAGCTCATCGGTACTGGCACGGAACGGCAGTACAGCTTTCGAGGCGTGATCCAGGAAGAAAAGCCTCTCCGGGAATGGCTCCAGGAGATCCTCAACACCTGCGCCGGCTACTTCACCTTCGCTTTCGGCAAGCTGCGTATCGGGCTCCGCTTCCATTCCGGCGCAACGGAGCCGTTCACGGAGGGAAATATCGTGCTGGACACCCTGCACGTGGAGCCGGTGATTCCATCGTTCAACCACATCACCGGGCAGTTCGGCGATCAGGAGTACGGCTGGGCGCTCAACTCCGTCTCGCTTCGCGACCGTGACCATGCACTGATGATTGGCGGGCCTGGGACGCCAAAGTATCTGAAGACGAACATGACCTTCGTCGGGGTGTCCTCGAAATCGCAGGCCGCCCGACTGATCACAATGCGGCTGCGCGAGGAGTTGGGCGGCATCACTCCCGCGGAGTGGACGAAGGCTCGTGAGCTGAGCTTCAAGACGACGGTGCTGGCGCTGAACACGGAGCCTGGAATGATCTGCTCGCTCACCCATCCGGATCTCCCCGATGCGGCCAATGAATTCCGCGTCACCGAGTGGAAGCTGAATCGCGATTACTCAATCGACATCCATGGGCGCACGACAACTGATTCAATGTATGACCTGACCGTCGGCCCCAAACCTGCGGATGTTCCAGCCGATCCCCTGCCGACCGATCCGACGGATACACCATCCGATTGGCGCTTCGATGTGGACACGCCGGGCGACGGCACGCTGCGCATCACGAACCTCGAATGCAAGCGCAATGCGATCGGCGTGACCAAGGCGCACTTCGAGATCTGGTCCATCGACGAGGCGACGACCGGCTACTGCCGCGCAAACGGTGGCTTGGCTGAGGGTGCCACCCAGCTTGGTTGGGACGGATTCGCGCTCGAACCGAGTCAGTATCTGCTGGTGAACGACGAGATTATCCTCGTCACCAAAGCCATGCAGACGGACCCTGGATTCGGTACTGCGAATGTGGCGCGCGCCCAACTCGGCACGACGGAGAAAGCGCACCTTCGGGCAGAGGGCACAGTCACCCACCAGGATGGCAAAGTTGTCATCACCGCAGCTTTGACGCAAGGCGCATTCCGCGCCGGTGACCGGTTCTTCCTTGAACTCAGTCCATCGGAAGCCGAGCAACTTCCGATCGGCGAGGTGAACGGCAAGACCGTGACACTGATCCGGCCACTGGAGAACACGCCTGCTATCGGACAGATCTGCTACTCCGATCCGCGTGTCTACCCGCTGCGGAAGATCGAGCGAATCGTGCATCTCCAGCCGCGATTCTTCACCTCGCCCAACCGTGCCGGATGGGAGGAGATATTCGATCTGCCTGACTATGGCTTGGTGCTCATCCGTGCGCAGTTGGAATCGGTGTCCGGCAAACGTTCCGCACCGATCACGATGGACTGGACCGCAGGCCGGAAGCACACGGGCGGGAACCAATCGTACTGCTTCAGCATGATGGACGTTCCAGATGGTGCAACAATCGATGCATTCGAGCCGCTCTATACGACTGAGGCTGGCGCCTTCGGCTCCGCGTATGCAGAGATCCGCGGCACTGAGCGGCTGCATCCGCCAGCGGGCGTCAACAACATCGCGTTCGGGAGTTTCATCCCTACGGGAACGATTGCCCTGTCAGGCGAGGTGGTGACGGACAACCGTCTGTCGGTCACGATTGGCGATGTCGAGATTACTGTATTCCGTGTCACCACAGAGACGACGCTAGCTGAGGTTGCAGATTCGCTGGCCGCCTGGCTAAACGCGGATGAGCGCTTCGTCCAGTTCTATTTGGCAGAACATTCGGACTCGACGGTCCTCATCACCGACAAGACCGGGCGCGGCGGTACCCTCACGGTCCAAACGGATGGGACGCTGCTGGCAACCGCCACGGGGTTGACCTCCGCGATGGGCATCCTCTCCGGCCGCCGCTATGCCGTGAGTTTCGCAGGGGCTGGAATCGAATCTGATTTGTCTCCACTGTCGTCATCGACTGGCCCCACGGGCGGCGCGCAGCAGATCGAGTTGAAGGATCTGCCGGTGAGCACACAGACTGAGATGACGTCCGTGTGCATCTGGGCGGCTCCGGATGGGGCAGATTGGCCGCTGTATCTGGTGGCCACTGTTCCGAATGGATCGACGGAAGCGCTGGACACGGTAGTGGAAGCAGACCTGGCGAACCAGCAGCAATGGTCAGGCCCGAGTCAGCCCGCAGGCTCAGGATCGCTCACCATCGATATGTCGCTCAACGGCACTCCTTGGCTGCAATTGCGCATTCCCGATGGCGGCGTGAGATCGAACGTGCTCGATGGCCGGGCGGTCGGCAACGTCCCCGAGGGTGCGCTGCTCAACGCGAACATCACTGCCGAGAACCCCGGAAAGAACCTTCGCATTTTGCTCTCATGAAGCGTCTGATTCAGACTGGCCCGCGTGCCACCTTTACTGTGCCGGCTGCCGGCGGCTCTGTGCCCGGCGGCTGGGTCGATGTGAAGAAGATGGGTGCACGCGGAGATGCCAAACGGCTTCGCGTTGGCATCATCGAGGGTACGACAACCCTCACCTCTTCCACGGGCGGGTTGAAGGGGCTCGAAGGTAAGCTGATCGCCATCACCTTCGAGGGTGGCAGGTTCAAGACGCGCGTTACCTCCGTCCTGAGCCAGAACCAAGCCACAATTGAAGACGCTTCCCCCGCAACATTCGCGGAGCCCGGCTGGGCCAATGCCGTCGCGGGCTCCAATGATTCCGCAGCCATCCAAGCATGTATCGCCGCTGGGCGCACCGTTTACTTCCCCAGCGGGGTGTACCTCCTGTGGAACGACGGCATTCAAATCAACTCCGAGTTGATGGGAGTGAAGCTCACCGGCGTCTCCACATCAGGAGCGGTGATCGAGTTCTGCGGAGACGGGCCGGCGATCCGCTTAGGCAGTGGTTCCGCCAATACATCTCACCACCACATCGAAAACCTGTACATCTCGATCACCTGCGCGGGGCCCAACGCGGCGGGTGTCTACGTGACGCCATCGCACTATTGCCGCCTCACGCACAGCTACATCAACAGCCAGGCGCTGTATTCCTTCGAGGAGATGGAGCAGGTCGGGCTTGTGCTGGACGGAGCAGGCTACGAGAAGTCATTCGGTGCCAACTTCTATTGGGAGTCGAACGTCATCAAAGGGCGATTCAAGCGCGGCGTCTGGATGACCGCTGCGAAGAGCGGCTGGGGCTTCAATGCCTGCGTGTTCCAGCACGGCACAATCATTTGGGAATCGCTGGACCCGCCAAGCGAGACAGCACCTTCCGGCTACGGCTTCTACGGATTTCACCAGGAACAAGGGAACCAGAACCTCGTGACGTTGGTGGACTGCGAGCACTGGGACGTCGGCTACTTGATCGGATCCTACGACAACATTTTCCTCGGCTCGCGTTCGGAGTTCTGCCGCACGAAAGGTGCCGTCTTCGAAGAGGGCGTGCTTGCGGAGGACGGCGTCACCTTCATCAAGACCGGTGGAACGTACTGCCGCGTACTGGGTGGCTTTCACGGGGAAGGGATCGAGGATCGCACGGGCACCACGCAGGTCTGGGGTTCGCAAAGTGCCGGGCGGGTGGAAAACCACATCACTGGCTATGCGTATCTCGACACCGGTATGTTTCTGCAACCGTCGTCCTACCTGACGTGGAACGGCACCAGCGGTGCGAGCGGTATCTTCTGGCGTGCCGACGCGGACTCTCCCACCAAGTTCGCCATCGGCGACATCGGCGGAGTGCCGCAGATCTGGGCCGGACACTCCACGTGCCGCGTGACGGCAGGGTCCATCGAGAGCGGTTCGGACATCCTCACCATCTCACCGTATCCGGGCAAGACGATCGACGTGGAGTTCGCTCCCGAAGACGTGGGCAAACGCGTCCTCGTCGAAAAGGGCATCAACGAGAAGGACGCACTGGACACGACGATTGCGGAATACCTCTCGCCGACGCAGGTGCGTTTGGCGGCGCTCGCACAGAACAACGTGGGCGAACGGTTTGTGAAGTTCGGCACCGCCGCGGAGTGGAATGCCGAGATTGAGCGCACGCTGCTGATGCACTCCCAGGGGAACTCCGGGAGCATTCATCTGCGTATCGGGACAGTCAACAAGGCGATCGTCGATTCGTCTGGCTTGCAGTTGCTCAATTCGATGCGGCTCACGGGGAACATCGGCATCACGTGGGAAACGCTGGGTGGTTCGGCCGGACTGAGTTGGAAGACGCCGAACCCGGACCCGGAGGAGCCGGACATCCATCAAGGGCATCTGCTGAACACCGATGATGCCTTCGAGATTCAGTCCGGCACCGCGGACACAGATCGCGATCTCATCCTGAACGCTGAGCATGTTGATGCTGCTATTCAGATGCGTCACGCTGGCGTGGCCAAAGCATATGTGGATGCCAACGGCTTGCATGCGGAGAATCTGAGCGTTGCCGATGTTGCGAATATCAAGACACTACAACTGACCGATCCACTCGCAGCCACGGAGGGCGGCACAGGGTTAGGTTCGTACAGCAAGGGCGATCTGATCGTCGCGGCCGGCCCGATGGAATTGACCCGCCAGGGTGTGGGCACGAACGGCCAGTTTCTGATGGTGGATAGCTCACAGGAAACCGGCCTCAAGTGGGGCGCGCTCTACGACGTCACCAACCCGAAGTTCAAAGGAATTGTAGCGATCGAGGACCAATCCGCACCGGGCCTGGCGCTGCGGAACATGGGCACGAACTACGCGGGCTTCGTGAGCTTCGAACATGGCTTCGAACGTGAGTGGTACTTCGGGCCCGGTCTGCCGGGAGCGGCGAATCGGAACCTGAGCATTGCCGAGTACGATGCGAACGTTTATGTGGGACCACCGCGATTGGTGCTGTTCCGTGGCGGCAACGTCGCTGTTGGATCGGAGACGGACAGCGGACACAAACTGCAGGTGGCGGGCACGCTCAAAGTGACGGGCGCGCTTTCACTCAATGTTGCATTGGGAGTCGCCGAGGGTGGGACGGGGATGGCGAGCTATCTCAAGGGCGACCTGTTGGTGGCATCTGCGCCAGCCGTTCTGGACCGATTGCCTCTTGGTGCAAATGGCCGTTTCCTGATTGCGGATTCAGCACAATCGGTCGGCATGAAGTGGGGGACATTTGCTGACGTGGTCAACCCGGCATTCAGCGGGTTTCTGTTCGTGCGCGATGCCAGCAGCGCGGGTGTGGCTATCGACAACACCGGAAGCACTTACGCTGTCGGATTGCGACTCCAGCATTCCGGCCTGGACGAGTGGGTTGTAGGCCAGGGGATGCCCGGCAACACAAACCGGAACTGGAGCATCGCAGAATACGATGCAGGCGCATACCAAGGCGTGCGCCTTGTAGTCGCTCGCGGTGGTGCGATTCTGGTCAACCAGACGGCCGATGATGGAGAGAACAAGCTGCAGGTGACCGGCGACGGGAAGTTCAGTGGTGGCCTGTCGCTTGGGACACCGCTGTCGTCTTCAAATGGTGGCACCGGCGTTGCATCGTACACCAAGGGTGACTTGTTGGTGGCCACCGGGGCCTCAGCACTGGTGAAACTCGGCGTAGGCACCAATGGGCATGTGCTCCTTGCGGACTCCGCCGAAACAGCTGGCTTGAAGTGGAGGCAACTCGCATTCTCGGACTTGATCGGCTCTATCGCTCAGGCACAGTTGCCGGCGACGGCCAGTTTTGAAGCACTCACTATGGCTTCCTCCTCTCCGCTCCTCTTGATCCGCAACACCGGCGCAACGATGCTCGGTGGATTCGATATGGGATGGGGCGGCCACCGGCAGTGGCTGTTCAGCGCGGGCGTTCCGAACAACACCAACGCGGCGCTCGCGTTCACTGAGTTCACAGACGACGTCTACCAGGGCGTTCGGATGATGATCTTCAAGGGCGGCCGTGTGGCGATCGGAGCAACAACCGATGACGGTGCCAACATCCTGCAGGTGGCTGGCAATGTGAAGGTTACTGGTGCCTTGCACCTAACGACAGCGCTGGCCGCGGATCAGGGTGGCACTGGGCAATCCGCCTATACCAAAGGCGACATTCTGGTGGCCACCGGCGCGGCCTCGCTGGCAAAGCTATCAGTGGGCGCCAATGGGGATGCACTTATTGCTGACTCCTCCCAGACTGGCGGAGTGAAGTGGGGCAAGCAGGCAATGGCGTTCAGCGATGTCGCGGGATCAATTGCCAACAGCCAATTCCCCACGAATCCTGAGTTCGTGGGAGTACTCCGCGTAAACGACGCGGGCGCGCCCGAAATCATCGTCAACAACACCGGAACGGCAAAGACGGCAACGTTCTCGATCTATGACGATGGCAACCGCGAATGGCTTTTCGGTACCGGACTTCCAACCAACACAAACCTCAATCTAAGCTTTGCCGAGTACAACGCGGGGACATATGCTGGCACGCGTATGGTGATCGCCCGTGGCGGGAACGTGCTGATTGGTTCGACCACCGACGATGGAGCGAACCGCCTGCAGGTCACCGGGAACCTGATGGTCCACGATGCGGATTTGTTCATCGATGCCAACAATACCGGCGACAACTGCCAGGCAATCTACTTCCGCAAGAAGGGCAACGCCGGCGGCGGAACTGCGGTCCGCCAGTACGGCTATATGGCGAACATGTATTTCCAGGGCTGGGACGGCGCGCAGTACGCTATCGGTGCTCTCATTGACGTCATGGGCGAAGAACTCTGGGACGGTTCGCATCGTGGCTGCACAATGCGCTTCTACAACGCCGCAGTTGGCGAATCGAGCGCCGCCGTGAGAATGGCGCTGTCGAAGTATGGCAACGTGCTCGTCGGCACGCTCGCTGACAGCGGCAGCGGAGAGAAACTGCAGGTTGCCGGCGACGGGCTGATCACAGGTGACATTGCCGTCAATGGCACCGCGACAATCCACACGTTGGTGCTGACGAACGCTCTCGGGGTCCTTTATGGAGGCACCGGCGCAAGCAGCGCCGCAGGTGCGCGAAGCAATCTGGGGGTCGATGCCGCAGGGGCAGTGTCAGAAGGCACGGTGGCACTCCCCCGTCGTACCTGGAACACCATCACGCTGAACGTTGTGACGAGCGTCTCTGGACCGGGAATCAGTTCTTCCAGCGGTCAATACACCTTTCTGATCCCGTCCGGCGGTGCAGAAGGCTCTATCGGCGTCGGTCCTACTGGCCGAATCACAAGCTGGTCCAATCCAACTTGAGGAGGAGAATCATGGAACCTGTAACAATCACGCTGGGCTTTGAAGCCCGCATCAACCTCGTGTCCGTTCTGGACGCCCAACAAGGCAACCTGGGGCAACTGCGCCTTCTCACCCGGATCGCCCACAAGATCGAGTTGTCGGAGGACCAGAAGACAGCGATTGGCTACGTTGTTGTTCCCCATCCGAGCGGAGCACAGCTACCGGCATGGAACCGAAATGCCGATTTGCCAGCGAAGGCTGTGAATTTATCCTGGGAAGAAGCACAGAAGCTGGCGGAAGTATTGGAGAACTGCCCATACTTTAAGAGAGCTGATTTGTCTTGGATTGAGCCAATCCTCACCGGATTCAATCGAGTGAAATGACTACTCTACGAGAATAATGAGACCTGCATGTCGACCCGCCTACTCCTGACGATGGCATCCCTTCCCTCCCGCGGGTGCAATCCTCCGTTCCACCGACTCCCTCGGCTAACCTAACTAAGCTCCAAGGAGGTCCGTTGCGGACGACCAAAACACCGGCCCAGTCGTCGACTGCGGCCCGTACCAGACAATTGGCGGCCCGCTGGAGAACATGGCGAACTTCCAGCACTTCAGGGACTGGGACAAGAACGGCAGTTGCCTTCGACCCGTTGGTCGAACAGATTCTCCTCGATCGAGCTGACAGTACAGTGATCAATCCATGACACAGCGCAAACTTTCCCAAAGTGAGCCAGCGTGTGGCGTGTGGCAGCGCTCATTGGTCCAGCAAAGTCTCCCTCGGTGTGTCAGGATTCGTGCTGCTGTCCCAAAAGCAGATCCCTAATTCGCCGCCCGCTCTCAACGTGCACCATGTGCCAATGTGCACCTAGTTCGGTGAGGCCATCTCAGCCTTTTTCGTGGTCCAGGTCTGAGAACTCACTTGGTGCCATCCGGACAGTTTCGTAAAACCGGCCTGTGGACGCCATAGCACAACACCACCTGATACGTTTATTGCAACTGCGGAAGCATCCGGCGCCCAGTCCGTGTAGGATGTAAACTCATCTGGTGTTGCGTTATTCGGAAGACTGCCCGCACTTGTGGCTCTCCCACTTCTGGTATCGAGGAGCATCAAAGTACCATCGACCCTTAAAGCTGCAATCGTCTTTCCATCGGGCGAAATAGATGGCGCACGGTATTTCCCGGGCGGGCTGAGTCTCAGTATGAACTGTGTCAAGTCAGGTACCCTGATGAGCAATAGCGACTCAAGAGTGTCGTCCTGGACGAGTACGAGATTGCCAAACCACTGGAACCATTCTGCGCAGCGCATATGGCTTTCAGTTGAAAAAAGAAAGCCGGCCTGTTGATTCTTCCAGTTCGGCGCGATGAGAGGAGTACGTTGACACTCGCCTTTCTCCATGGCGTAGTAACGTCGCTGAAACACTACGCCCTGTCCGTTCGGAGAAACCAATGATATCCAATTACCTCCCCAACGGTCCGGACGGGCTCCCGGACCAGGAAGCCACGCATCGTCTAGTGTGGGGAACGGATAATCCACTTGGCCAACAGCTGTTCGTTCCGTTCGATCAACCAGGTCGATCACTTGGATTTGAAATCGACGGATGCTTCTCGGGCCAAACTCACCGGCGACGGGAAATCGCGACATGCCGTCAGACCTTAAAAAGAAGACACTCCGCCCATCCAGGGTCAGATACACAAAAGGAAGAGCGATGTTTGTGGCTATCGGTTGATCCGAATTAAGAAGATAGAGGTCTCCCGATGCACCATACTCAAAGTTGTCTCTTCGCCCAACCGTATAAGCAACAATCCCTGCAGGCGAGGCAGAGAACCAGTGCACCCGCGAGGAACTGTCTGATGTAAAGGTCAACTGAGTCTCAGCAAGTGACGTCGGGTCGAGTGACCATAGGTCTCCGTCACGCATTCCCATCAGAACCGATCTGGCGGCTGGCGGCGCCCAGCCCAGGCCCTGGTCACGGATAATTCGTAGAGAGGTCATCGTATCCCTTATTCGTATTGGCGTTCGAGCCGCATCCGTAGAGACCGTCGGCTTAGGTGTCGGAACGGTAAGAGGAGGTCCATCGTCGGCGCGAAAGAGACGGCCCGCCATGAACAAACCCAATGGAGTCAACAACAGCAGAAGGACCACTTCTGCTAACTGAGAACGAATCATCGACCAAGGTTCGGTCTCGACCGTAAACTCAGAAGAAGTCACGCATTGGAGATTCGCAATCTCCCTGTTCCTTGCCGAGACGGCATCATGGAGTTCACGTGCGGATGCGTGCTCCATTTCGGGAGAGACTTGCCTGAGGTACTCTGCGGCGCATGTGGATGCGATCTGACTGGCAGTCTGCGGAGCAGGCACAGCATGGTCGGGCGGTAGCTGCCGCTTTGCCCATCTCTCGATGTCGCCCCACAGCCACGATCTCCACGCAAGCGCAAGGCCGCCGGCTCCGAGTGCGACCAGTCCGGAGCAGAAGAGTGTCTTCAGGCTACTTGCCACTGTCGACAGGTCGCCCTGCCCTTTCTGCAGGGCGAAGCTGCCGAGTACGAATACCGCGAGCGCCCAAGCCCAGAAAACGAACTTCTCGCTTCCAAGCCATGGCATATACACTGGCTCCACTAGGTCTCGAACCCGTCTCCATAGCAGTCCGCACTTGATGTGTCGCGCTTGATTGTGCAGGGCTTCCGCTTGACTACGATAGGTTACGAAACCGTTCTCACTGTAGTGGAAAAGCGCGAAACGCAAAGCCTGTACGGCGGTTACTGGAAGACCCGACAAGTCCTCCCTGCCATAGACGCGCTGCAACTCTGCTTTGGTCGTGTGAGAAAACTCCGTCCGGCGAAAGCCTGCTATTTCCGCCTCAAGGTCATGCCGAGGAGCGAGAATGAATTTGAGCGGAATGGAGGGATCCGAAGTGAACTCCTTGGCAGAATAGGGCACGCCAAGCGCAGCCAGTTCACGCGTGAACTGGCTGATTTCCCCGGCAAGCCGGCCGACTGAATCTAGAGCGTCGCGTGAGGCAACTTGTGGCAAAGATGCTAATCGACCGGCCAGAGAGGGAGACGTCAAAGCACGAAGATGCTTGCCTCGATCCCACAGCACTGCACACAATGCCGACGACGAATCAACAACATGCTTGACGTACTCGCGATCGAGACGAAAGCCCGCGATCGAAGGGTTCAGGCCGCCTTCACCGAGACGAGTGAGGACCAACGCTGTTGCGATGTCTCGATCATCCAAAGCCACATCCCGATCGATCTGCTCGTCGAGATCTGCGATCTTAAGTTCGTTCCGAATGTGATGGCGCAACAACCCTTTGTAGAGAAGATCACGTGCCTCCGGCCACCGCTCGGCGCAACTCAAGTGAGAAGCCAAGCTCACCAAATCCCACTTCACGCCTCGATATTCAAAGCCTTCATCGCGAGCTTTTGTTCCGTAGAAGTACCTCGGTGCCCTGCCTGCAAGGAAAGCGACAATTTCCTCGTGGCCCCATCGAAGCTGCCTGGAACTAGTGAGGAGCCCCTTCAAGAGGGGAATCCATACCGCTCTACCTGGGTTCTCCTCGCTTAACTCCACCATGCCCGCCCATATCCGATTCCTCGCGTAATCGAACTCAATCATGATGCTGTCGAACTTCTCTTGTACGGCAGCAGCATGGTCGGCGCGGCGAGCAATCTCTTCCGCAAAAACACCAGCGATTCGATCGTAGGCATGGACGCCGTCAACCATCTCCTGTATGATTCGGCCCAAACTGAACCAGTCCCATTTCTCGAGCAAAGCATCGTTTCGAATATAGCGTCCATAGGATTCCGGGGGGCTGTACAACTTTGTGCCGACGACTAGCGTGACGCCTCCTGTCTCAAGAGCCGAGACCGTACCATAATCGAGCAGTTTGAGGCGAAGTCCTCCTTCCTTTGTAGAGACGTGGATATTGTCCGGCTTAATATCGCGATGAGCGAGGCCTAGACTAGCGTGGAGGAAGTGAATTGCATTGCTCAGTTGTTCCAGCGCCGTGCGCACTTCGCCGTCGGAGGCGGGATGGTGAGAGTGATTCCATTCAGTTAACGTCTGTCCCTCAGCGAACTCATAGACCTCGATCCACGCCTCTCCGTCGCCTTCGAAGTCATAGCACCGCAATAGGCTCGGGTGGTCGACGGCGAGGATTCTCTCGCGCAGCGTGGACAATTTGGCAAAGTAGTCCGGTCGTACGGTCGGATTGTGGAGGATCTTGACGAACACGGCCGCGGAGTCCGCCACGCGAACGCCCCGAAAGGCTCGGGCCTGGTTGCCGCTTCGCAGTTCTTCTACCAGCCGATACTGCCCATCTAGGATGAGCGCATCCGGAAGATAGTATCGACTCGGTCGCGCGAACCGCGAAGTGCCTTCCACGAAGACGGTACCCCGGTCGTCATCCAACCTGGTCTGGCGGTCATCGTTGGGCGTAGAATTTGTACTCATGCTCGCCTGTCTCAATTCGCTGAGTTCTCGCCGTGAAAGTACTCCTCAAGTGCACCACGGGCGCCGCCCGTCGATTTCGGTGGGTCCAGGTACACCGTCAACCCCCTGGTCCCTAGAATGAGAAGGCCGGGTGTGTCGATGGCTGCGGACTGGCCTGGGCCCATCTCACGTCCGTTCAGCACACAAGGACTTCCGCTCTTGCACAAATTGCGGACCCACCAGCGGCCACCTTCGCGATAGAGTTCCGCATGTTCACGCGCGGTGCTGAGATCCTCCCGGAACCGGTCCGTCGCGATATCACCATTTCGGCCGAGAATCCGCCGCTCAAATATCTCGTCTCGCCACTGATCGATGGTTATGCCCAACCGTGCCTCAGCGAGATCTCCGTCCGGTCCAACATGGCACTCTATCTGATCCTTGTCGGCCGCATCCTCCGGCAGTACCTTTTGCTCGGACTCGGAGCCCACAGGAACGAGATTGCAGCAGTCGCGAGGACACTGTGGAGGACGTCGGAGACGCTTCGTAGCGGTTATGCCACAGCCTGGCACTGTGCATCTATAGAGGGTCATGTGTAAGACTCCCAGTAAACCCTGCTGTGCGAAGGGTCTGCTGAATGGTCACCAGAGCCTTTCCAGGCAGAACACCAGCTAGCCGAACCGAGGTGCCATCAATCGCGACATTGACGGACCGAGCCCACAAGACTTCGGCGGTATATCGACGCTCCGCCAACGGGGACAGAATACGGATCTCCTGGTTCGAACTCCCAAATAGACAACCCTCCGTCCTTAGCCTGGCAATGTATGGGCCAGCGACAAGAACATCAATGTTGGCAATAATCGGGCCGAATCGTCGTCGAAGTTGCGACCATGTAAAACCGGAGTACACGAGCAGATCTCCAGGACAAACAGATCGAACGCCTTCGATCAGAGACATCAGCGGGGCAGGCTGCTCGAAAGGTTCGCCCCCCGAAATCGTAACGCCGTCGGCACACTGAAGCCAAGGCTTGATGGCCGCCAGCAGTGCCTCGACTGAAACCACGTGCTTCGGCTCGATATCCCACGTCTCAGGGACAATACAACCATCACATTTGATCGAACAGCCCTGAAGCCAGATCCCGACGCGATTTCCGTACCCGAGACTAGTGACCGGGAAGTGGCAACGGTTAAGGCAGATCTTCTTGTTCATGGCTCCTTACATTCGAGAGACCTGTACGATCGGGACATTTCCATCCAGGTAAATCCTCTCAATGACGCCTCTCTCTCCATGCTGGAGGTCAACACGCCAAAGGGCGCGAGACAACGGGTTAATCAGATAAGTCTCTAGAAGGCTACCGATACCCCGCCCTCCCATTTCCCGTAAATTTGCTGTGCACTTCTCCACCAAGAAGCTATATGGAGTGCCCTGCTGTGCTTGGCCCGAACCGTCAAAGCCCAGCATGGTCAAGCGCACACCCCGCACATCCGCAACGCGGTCGAAAATGAGTCGGACGTTCTTTGCGAGAATGTCGAGAGCATCCTGCAGGCTTATGAAATTGAAGATTACGATGTTGTCGCCGAAGCGATTCAACAGCTCGGGCCGCTTCAGCTCTTCCTTAAAATGTTGAGAAATCGCATGACGCAAGCGACTGTCGAGCTTCTCGAACGTATCGTCCTCCGGAGTAACGTCGTGCATTCCCAGATTCGATGTGAAGATAATCAACGACTCACTGAAGTAGACCCGTTCACCCTTCCCGCTAGTGATGTGGCCGTCGTCCAATATCTGCAAGAACTTGTCCAGAATACGGGGATGCGCCTTATCGATCTCATCAAACAGCAGTACCGAAAACGGACGTTGGCGGATAGCATCAGTCAGTTCGCCCCCTGCTTCGTAGCCTGTATAGCCAGGCGGAGCGCCTATCAGACGCTGGTCGGCATGTTCGTGATTGAACTCCGACATATCGAATCGTATGTAGGACGTCTCATCTCCGAACAGCCCTTCGGCGATAGCCTTGGCAAGCTCAGTTTTCCCAACGCCTGTAGGGCCGGCGAAAAACAGGACGCCTTTGGGCCGGTTGGAGTGGCGCGACGTTTGCGAACCGGACAAGCCCAGGACCGAACGGTGAAGAATATCCAGTGCCTTTTGGAGGGCCGCTTCCTGGCCCTTGACGCGTCGACGCATCACTGATTCCGTCTGCGAAAGGCGCTCTCTTCCTATCTGCCGCCAGGGGTCCTCTGTAACGCCGAGCTTATACCGCCGCGACGCTTCCGCGATATCAGTCGCCACTAGTTTCTGCGTCGGACAAAAGCGGGCGATCGCCTGCAGATCGTTGATTAGAAGGCCATCAGTAGAGAGGGCAAATTCAGAGGCGGCCATACTCCTGGACTCCGGGGACAAATCGCTGAAGCCGGGAACGGCAGCCAGTAGAGCTGTGCCGACAAGTGAGCGGGTGCGGAAATCCGGGCGAGATACAGACACTTGTCGAACGCGGGGATTATTCAGGGTAAACCAGGCCGGCAAGTCATTATCACGATCGCAGAGCCAGAATACCGTATTGTAGGTGTCTCCTGAGGGACCGACCTCGTAACTGAGAATCAAAGAACGAACAAAGGACTCAATCTCTCGCGTCTGGCCTTGCTCGGTCTGTCCCATGAGGTAATCGAACAGGATGGCGCACTTTGAAGAATGATCGCTGACGAGGCGTTCCACGAGTTCGACTGCTGCGGCAAAGCTGCAGTGGGAATAGCATCGACTTGCCATACCGTCGGTTTTGAATTCCGGAAGGCGTGCTTTGTCAGGCTCGGTTGCGTTCAGCCAGTCGAGCGTAGACTTAACATGCGCGCGGCGGTCTTCGTCTGTGGGAACAAGGACTACAAGCCCGTAAAGCGGATAGACTCCGAGGAAGTGCTGATATCCCCGAAACGAAAGGTAGTCGACGATGCATTCAGCGGTCGTCCGCAAATCGTAGTCGCCGTCGCCCAAGGGAAAGGGATGCTTGTCGCGGATATTGCCGTGCAATGAAAACTGGGGCTTCACGGGAAGAAACCTGTCAATCTCGCGGAGCCAGCGTGGACAGGCATCGTCGGCGAAGAGCGCATGCAGCTTGGCGTCGGTGGTTCCAGGAGGATTCATGGCTTGGCGCTCTTACTGCGATCTGAGATCGCTGCGCGTCGCCCAGTTCGGCGGGCTGCCGCAGCGGCAGGGTGGAGTTTCACAGGCTTTCCGGGTGGAGTTCGGGAACGCACTTTCACGGAGAATGTCGTCGCCAGGGTATCATTTGCAGACCGCATGGCGGCACAGAGCCGCTCCTGGCTCTCAAGATCGAGTTGCCGTTCCCGTTGCGTACCGTTTGAGTCCTGGCACCGCACTACTTCGGCAGAAACTAGCCCGCGGTCGCCCGAACACTGCACTTCCACCATGCGGTCGGGATCTCGACTGTCCCTGAGGAGCATGCTCTGGATGTCTTCAGATGTGAGAGTATTCATTCCATCTGCTGCTTCGAATCCGTGGATGCGGAGAGCATGGACCACGGCTCCAAGGATTCTTTGCCGTCGTTGGGCTGCCTCGACTTGCCGACGTAGGTCATTTACACGAGACAAGAACGTGCTCTCATCCAAGTCGGGTGTCTCTTTCCGGAGAGCAGATAACGCGCTACGGAGTGTAGTCTTATCGCCGCCATCGGTTGCGGCAATCGCAGCATCTAGATCAGCAAATTCCTTAGCGGCAAGCTGACCAACAGCTGAGGCCCTGCGGCCGCGTTCAATCTGCGCAGCTCTGGCCAATAACCTCCTTTTCGTTTGAAGTTCGAGCGCCGATCGAAGAGTGTCAAATTGGATCAGCCGCTCACGTGCCGGCAGTCGTGCAAGGCCCTCCAGTCGATCGATCAGTGCTCGGCGCTCTTCGTCTGACTTGACAGATGCGAGAATGGCAGCAAGTGCGTCCTCGATGTCTGCCGCAGTCCGATGCGGCGTTCCAGGCCCACCTCCACCCGCTTCGCGTGTCAGTTCACGGAGCTTCAGTTCTGATGGTGCGAATTTACTAGAGAGGTTCGCCAGCCGCTCAGATTCGCGATGGGCAATCGCTTGGAGTTCACGAAGGTATGAGGTTTCGGCTTCGAGTCGGGCGCGTCGCTTTCTCAAAACCACTTCGGCAGCCTGCACGTGGCGAAGATACTCCTCAGCGCGGGCTACTGCGATGCTCCCGTCCCCCTGGTTTGAGAGGGCCTCGATTGCAGATTCGACTTCGTCGATCGAGCGGAGATCCTCGGCTGGGTTTCCGCCGCACCGCAAGATGGCATCCACTTCTTCTTTTAGACGGCCAATTGTGCCTCGTGCCTGGTCAAGGTGATGACGGGCCAGCTGCCTGTGCCGGGATCTCGTCGATTCGTCCGGGAGAGGGTGGACCTCCAGAATTTCCGGAGAACTCATCTTCGGCACTCCTTTTAGCGTGGACGCAGGACGTACTGGCCGCCAAACGTCATGCGATGCGCGGCCACGAGCGTTCAACTCTAGAGTATAGTCCCAATTGGAGTTGCACGACAGCCCGGAACCCTGTGCCCGCAAGTGGATGCAACGTCCCCCAATGGCGTGATCCCCCCGAGGTGCTCTCGTTTTCTGCGAAAGGATCATGCCTGCCGGTGGCGGCTGAGGCAAATGTGGTCGTACAACCACACTTTGGGTAATTGTGCTACGATCGCCACCGAAGAAGCGCCGCGATGACTCCTCCGCCACAACCAATACCAAACCACCTGGACGCTCGGATATGGGCGCTCACGGCCCGGATGCGAACGCTCGTTCGGCGAGTCCAGCACGAGGTTATCGAGCCAGCCCGCAAGAAGCTGACGGAAGTCACGGCGCAACTCGCCCAGTCGCGGGCCGCCGCACAGTCCGCCATCACGAGCGCGCAAAGCCAAGTGGAGAAGCCACGCCAAGAAATTGGCCGCCTGCTCAATGCAGCCCGCGAGCATCTTGCCGCTCAAAATGTCTTCGTCTCGCACTCTGCTGGGACGTCAGAGCCCCTTCTAGGGGAACCAGTCGATGCGCATAAGAAACTTCAGCCCTTGGCGGAAGCGACATCGCGAATGGAGTACCTCAAGTCCCTCGTCGAAGGGGACATCCTGAAGACTGCGAAACCGAAGGCCGCGTGGCGCCCAGATAGCGACGGGGGTGGGTGCGCAATGTTGATCGCTGGTTTCGTACTGGGTGCCATCCTTGCGAGTGCCTTCAAGAGCTTCTTCGGATTCGTTATCGGCTTCCTCGGCGTTTACGTCGCAGTGATGTGGTTCCTGCATAAAGAGCCGGTCTCCAGGCTCGAACAGGCATCCCGCCAGGCGAATGAGCTCGGACAGCACTTGCTCGGTTTGCTGGAGAAACACGTCGGGCTCGTCAGTAACGAAGCTCAACAGGCGATCAGCGCTGCTGAGAAGTGGTTTAAGTCGGAGACCGCTACGCTTGAAAAGACACTACATCCGCAAGTCGCCGCCCTCCAGCAGGATGTCACTTCGTTCGTGGCTGATTGCGGCTATTCGGGCGCCGAATGGACCGCGCACAGCTGGCGAAATTGGTCACCCGCTGGTTCGTCCGCGTTCGCCGCTCGCTTCGGTCTAGTCATCGCCGACCCAACAGATCTCAGGCAGCATCTGCCAACCCTGAATTTGAAGTTCACACTACCTGCCTTGGTTCCGTTTCCGGAAGGTCGCTGTCTCCTGTTTAAGGCTTCGGGCACTGAGAAGGACCACGCGGTCAATGCTGTCCAGTCTCTGCTTACCCGTCTCCTCGCCACAATCCCTCCTGGCAAGCTGCGATTCACGTTCATCGATCCAATCGCTCTTGGTAATAGCGTCGCGCCCTTCATGGCATTGTCTGACCACGAGGAGTCCCTCGTGAATAGTCGAGCCTGGAGCGAGCCGCAGCACATTGAACAACGATTGGGCGATCTGACCGAACACATGGAGACGGTCATACAGAAGTACCTGCGCACGGAGTTCAAGACCATTCATGATTACAACGAAGCTGCGCAGGAAGTAGCCGAGCCCTACCGCTTCGTTGTCATTTTTGACTTCCCAGTGAACTTTACCGACAATTCCTTGCGCAGGTTGGTTAGTATCGCCCGCAATGGCTCGCGATGTGGCGTATACGCCATTGTCGTGAATGATGCTGCGAAATCCCTGCCCTACGGCTTCAGCCTCAGCGAACTTGAGCAGACGGCGACCGTTCTTGCCCATTCCGCGGCTCCGCCGCCTGGTGGGTTTCGATGGCAAGACCCCGACTTCCAATCTTTGACGATTCAGTTCGATGCCCCTGCCCCCCGGCAGATTGTCGAGCGGATCGTCAGCTCAGTCGGTGGACTCGCTAAGGATGCCATGCGCGTCGAGGTTCCGTATGACAGACTTCTTGCTCAGGCGCAGCTTGGTGCGGATTCGTGGTGGAAAGCCGAGTCGACGAAATCCATTCGGATACCACTTGGACCTACCGGTGCTCGAAAGCTACAGTACCTAGTCCTTGGTGAAGGAATGGGCCATCACGCGCTCATTGTAGGAAGACCGGGTTCAGGTAAGAGTAACCTGATGCATGTCATTATCACGACGCTCGCCCTGACCTACCCGCCGGACGAAATGCGGGTCTATTTGATCGATTTCAAGAAAGGGGTCGAATTCAAGAGCTACGCAGATCACAAATTGCCTCATGCAGAGGCGATTGCAGTCGAGAGCGAGCGCGAATTCGGCCTCAGCGTCGTAGAGCGGCTGGACTTGGAGTTGAAAAGTCGCGGCGACCGCTTCCGGGCTGCTGGAGTCGCTAACATCGCTGAGTACCGCGAGAAGACCCATACTCAGCTGTCCCGAGTGCTTCTCTTGGTCGACGAGTTTCAGGAATTCTTCACGCAAGATGATTTCATTGCACGCCAAACTGCTCTCATCCTCGATCGACTGGTGCGACAGGGGCGTGCCTTTGGCATTCATGTGATGCTAGGCTCGCAGACATTAGCAGGGAGCTACAATCTGTCCAGGAGCACCCTCGATCAAATGGCCGTCCGCATCGCCATGCAATGCAGCGAAGCTGATTCGCGTTTGATTCTCTCCGATGACAACCCTGCGGCGCGCCTCCTGTCCAGACCAGGGGAAGCGATTTACAACGCGGCGAGTGGACTCGTAGAGGGGAACAACCTGTTTCAAGTCGCGCGGTTCAGCGATGAGGATCGCGAGGAACGGCTAAAGCTTGTCTCGACTATCGCGCGCAATGCAGGGAAACCTGTTCCGGTTCCTATTGTTTTCGAAGGGAATGAGCTTGCCCACCTGACAGATTGTCGGCCACTGCAAAGGATGCTCGCGGCTGACGATTGGCCGTCTAAAAAGAGCGTGGACCTGCTGCTCGGCGATCCGATAGCCATTCGCGACCCCATTTCTGCTCAGGTCCGCCGGCAGAGCGGCCGTCACCTCCTGATCATTTCTCGCGATGAAGCAGAAGGCGTTGGCATGTGCGTAGCTTCGATTCTCAGTATCCTAGCGCAGCATCGACCTGGCACGACAAAGGTGTTCATAGCGGACTTCACGCTTGCAGATAGCGAATGGGCCGAACGCGCCGAAGAGGTCGAAGAGTTCTTTCCCCATGAAGTGAAAGTACTCAGTCGTCAGCGCGAGGTCGCCGAAGCTGTGAGAACTTTAAGCAATGAAGTCAGCCGCCGCACAGAAGCTGATCCTGATCCTTGCGCGATCTTCTTGGTATTGCAGGGCATGCAGCGAATGAAAGTTCTGCGGTCTGAGGACGAGAGTTTTAGCTACAGCGATGATAGCGCCACTCCGTCGGAGAAGTTTGCACATATTCTCAGAGAGGGTCCTGATGTTGGTATACATGTAATCGCTTGGTGCGATACTGTCCCTAATGCTTCGCGTGTGGCCGACCGTCGAACAATGAACGAATTCGGGCTTCGTGCTGGAGGCGTAATGAGTGCGGACGATTCGCACGCGTTCTTTGATGACGCAGTTGCCTCGCGCATCGATAAGCCGCACCGCATCATCTTTTTTGACGAAGAACGGCCAGGACATCTTGACAAGTTTCGGCCGTATTCCATGCCACCACGCCAGTGGTTGGAAATGACCGGGCGCGCGCTAAAAGGGCGAACTAACCACAAGTAGGAGGTTCCAAAACGATGTCCACTCCAGATGTTCACGTTGATCCTGATCGCCTGCGAGCGATCGCCGAAGAACTCAGCATGTTTGCCAATGACGTGAATGCCGAGTTGACTGTGCTCAATACCGAACTTGCGAAGCTCGGCCGTTCTTGGCAGGATGACGAGTACAAGAAGTTTAGGAGCGCCGTCCAGCCACTCCAGCGAATCCTCGAACTGTTCCGCGAAGAAATCGAGCGGAGCAAGCCGGCTATGCTGGCTGATGCCGAGGCTATTCGCGCTTATCAGAGACTGCAAACACCGTAAGACCATGCCAACAGCAATAGTCTCACCCGCTGAACTTGTTGCCTTTGCTCGGCAACTTGAAAAGACGGCAGAAGCCATTCAAAAAAGGAGGAACAAGACCACTCGCTTCATCTCAGATTCGCGGCATGTATGGAAGGATGCGAAGTACGATCAGTTCTACAGGGTCTTCGATCAAACGATCAAGGAGCTAGACCACTTTGCACGGATGGCGAAGGAGTACTCGCAATTCTTGGAACGAAAAGCCGGGCTAGCGAAGAAATACCTCGGGCACAGGTAATCTCGTGACACGAAGCGATGTGCACGCCTCCTACGAGGCGATCGAAGATTTTGCGAAGGCGCTGCACCGCTTTGCTGACGTTGCCCAGGAGAAGCTTAGGCACTCAGACTCCGCGATCCGCCTGGCTGTCGCGGAGCTTGAGGAGCGCCGGAGCGCACTTCGGCGTGAGATAGCTCAGCTTCGAAATGACATCGAGAGTGCCGAGGATGACCATGATGTTCGAGAGGCAGAACGACGCATGGAGGAGGCCGAGGACGCTCTCGCTCGTGTACGGAGGGCGCAGCGCAATTTGGAGGCGTCGATCAGGACCTACAAGCGCGAGGCGCAACGGCTCGACGAACTCACCACAACCACGACGCGGGACGCAATGGTTTATCTGCGCAGCGTCATCAGCGATTTGCGTGCCTACTTTGCTGCTGAGCATGGCGGTTGGCAGCCTGCAGCAGGGGGATTCGGTTCCGCGGTTGGAGAAGCGTATGCTAGCGGTGTCGCCGTCGCTGCTGGCACCGTCGATCCGACGTCATTCGCGCTGCCTGCCGGGTTTCGGTGGATTCCGCTGAGTGCAATCGACCTGGCAGGCGAGTTGGCCGATGTGAAGACTGAAGAAGATTTTAAGAAAGTGTCCTATGCCGATGTCCGCAAAGGGCTTGACTTGCTCCACACCGAGATATTGCCGGCTCTAGACGGAATCACGGATGCGTCAGGCACCTTTGCGCGGCTCGATGCGTTGAACGGAGTACCCTACGCGAAGGGGTTACAAAGGGTGTACGACGCTTTTTTTGGGACCGACTCTATCTACCTCTCCCGTGGCCCAGAGGGTTCCTTGTTTTCAATAACCAACGGTCGGCATCGAATACGAGCTGCTGCGGACGCTGGGTGGACGGCCGTGCCTGCGAGAACCAGCGATGGGATCAGAAATGGCTAGACATGATCGCACTCTTGACGAACTTCAGTCCGAGTGGCATAGGCTGCGAGATTGCTGGCTAACGACGCGCGGGCAATGGCGCGACGAAGTTGCGGTCAGCTTCGAGCGCGGGCGCTGGCAGGAGTGGGAGGATCGAGTCCCGGCCTTTCTTCGCGCACTAGAAGACCTTGACGCGATGTCTGCCAGATTACTGGAGGAGACCGACTAACGTCGGTGAACCGGGTCCGTTGCGATCGGCGTGGTGGTGCGCAGCAGTCCCGGCGAAGTCGCGAAAGGCCAGGGAGCTATTGGCGCACAGTAACGAAGCACGCAAGGGAGGTGTGTTGACAGGGAGGGAGCAGCGCGATGGGCGAAAAGCGGGCGACTACAGCCTCCACAGCTTCGGCCGCGCCCAAGAAGTGAAGCTCAGGGTGCCGTCGGCGGCTCCGCTTCCGATGGGTGGGCGATCGGAACCGAGTAATCCAACTAACCAATTGACAATAGAGGGAGAGAGAAGGTTGGAAACGAGTATTCCTGGGGCCGGTGTTTGCGTATTCCGAAAATTCCTGCGTATGTTTATACCTTGATCGCCCTCCCAATCCACCAGACAGCGGGACGGCCGTAAGGCGCAATGAACTCGGAGGGTCGCCGGTCAAGAGCGCGTTGTCTGGAATCAGGTTTGCTCGCTTCGGTCCGAAGGACTTGTCTGAGATCAGTCGCGTGCGCGCGACCGTTGAGACGTCGGCGTCGTGTGCTGCCGGAGTGGACCGACACTGGTTGGAAGCTGGAACAAAGGCTCCACATTCTGGACCGCACCGGGTGCGTCAGTAGTCCGCGAGAATCGCTTCAAGCACTATCGGACAACGTAGTCGAAGGCAAAGATTTGATCCGTGCTGACATCGTGGACGGCGAGAACCGAGCCGTCCGGATGCAATCCAATCCATCGGCCAAACGAGGAATTGGGCGGGCGCACCTCCGTCAAATCGGCAAGTTTCGTGACGAGCCCTGTGCTGATCTCGGCGCTGTAGACCGACGGATATGGCGTACTCGGGTCGAGGAAAACCACCGCGCGGCTGTCTTGAGTCCAGGTTGGAAAGCCGGCGCGGGACCGTGTGACCTCGCGCCAGGAATTCTTTCGCGTGTCAAACACGTGCAGATTAAAAGTCTCCGAGTGGATCGCGGCAATGTACTGACCGTCCGGAGACCAAGCGGGAGAGAACAGTCGAAGAGAGCCGGGAATCGCTGTTACCTGCTTTGAACGCAAATCGGCCACATGTAGCAGAATCTTCTCCGGGTCTTCTACGGAGAAGATCCTTCCGAACACGATCCGCGTGCCATCCGGTGACCAATCTGGCGTCGCCTCTTTGGAGCCACCTGGGACCAACTCTTCAATCCCTCCATCTTCAGCCGAGACCAAGTGGATCTTCCACGATTCGCCTGGCCGTCTGAGCATGACGGCGATCCGACTGCCGTCCGGCGACCAGCGGGGCTGCGCCGCCTGTAAAGGCGGTGCGAGTAACCTCTTCCGCTCGGTTCCATCCGACTTGCATCGCCACAATCCCATGCCTGGCATCGCCGTGTAGGCGATTTGGCTGTGGTCGCGGGAGAACGAGACCGTTTCTGCTGAGAGCCCAGACAGAAAACGATGGTATCTCCCGCCCGCTGGCGTATAGCTGAGCACCTCGAACTTCGTCAACTGCCCCCTCAGGTATAATTGGCGCCCAACCGGGGTGAATGCGGGCCCGCGCCAGCTCATCGGCCCGCGAGTAAGCAGTACCGGGTTGTTGCCGCGGGCCGATGCCGGCTCCGCTATGCCCCACACGCTGTAAACCCCGTCGAATAAGGACTGGAACACGAAATAGCGACCGTCTGGCGTCCAACTCCCGGCCGAAATGTTCACGAGGTCCGGTCCTGCAATAGCAAGCCTCCAGAGCCTTCCACTCCGGACGTCCAACTCCCAAATCGAGTTCGCGAGCGTCTTGGAGTCCATCACGGTCAGCCTCAGCCTCCGACCGTCACGCGACCATCGTGGCCACCACCCATAGCCCGGCAGATCAATCGTCCGATCCACGGTTAGACGGTTGCTCGAAATAAGGTACACCTGAAATCCCCGCGCAGCGGCAATCTGCGTGCCGTCAGGGGACCAGTTGCCGTCGAATGCCGTTAAATCTCCTACCTTCCTCGGCATCGCCGGTCCTCCAACCGGCACAATCCACAGCGGTCCGTACTCGTCAAACGCGCCCGTTACATCCCGAACCAGCAAGAACTTTCGATCCGGTGAAATGTCGCATGCGTAAGGGTTCGCAAACGGGACTGAGATCTCCTTCGTTTCTCCGCCATCCACCGGAACCTGGGACAAGCGGTAGCGGCCGCCCTCGATTTCGGTGAAGAAAAGATGTTGCCCATCCGTGAGCACTGGCGACACTTTTGATCTGACCGAGTGGGTGATTTGGCTTGAGGGGCTGGCGAATTCGAGCCTCTTTGCCGGATCTCGAACCGCCCAAATGCCCAATCCTCCCGCTGCTAGCAGCGCCGGTGTGCCAATCACCAGCACTGCGCGCGTTAGACGGCGACGGCTCCAAGACGTGTCCTCTCGGACGAGCTGGGTGCCCGGCGACGGAGTTTGCTGCCCGTCAACGGCCGACGCCGCCGGAACAGGCAAATTGACTCGAGTCGACTGGTCTACGCTTTCTGTCACGTCCCCAATGAACCGGTAGCCCTCTCCATACACCGTTCTGATCCACATGGTTCCCGCGTCGTGTCTATTCAAGGCCGCGCGCAGTTCGGTCAGAACTCGGTCTATGGCGTTGTCGGAAACGTGGGTCCGCTTCCAAACCCGTTGTATCAGGTCCTCCCTGGTAACGATTCGATCCCGGTTCTCCAACAAGCAGACCAGAGTGTCAAACGGTTTTCCCGTCAAAGCGACCAGGTCTGTCTGCCACCTCAACTCCCGTCGGCGAACGCTCAGCTCGAACGCACCGAACGAGAAGCGGTGTTCGCAGTCGGATTGGGCGCTAACATTCATGCAATCAATCTGATTCCGCGATCCTCAGGATCGCCTCAGAATCACATCAGGATTTCTCAGCTAATTTGATCGATGGCGAATAGTATACTTTATTCCCGTCATGGGTGACTGGCGTACCCGATCCGCACGGAGCGAATCGCGGTACCCGCTTGAATTGCATCTGGTCTGGTAAGGAGCTTAGTCCGAAGTATGCGCGAGGTTGGTCCTCCCGTTGGACTCGCCGCCATAGCGCGGTTTGAACATGCCCGGACTGTCGGCGTTGGCAGTCGGTTGCTCGACGAAAACAAAGGCTACCTACTGCGACAGGTGAGGAGCATGATGCCGCTTGCCCTACTGATCCTGTTCACCTTCGCGATTCAGGCACAGACGTTCAGCACGAATCCCAGTTCCGGACAGCAACTAACGACGGTATTCAGTTACAGCGGGAGTGGCCTCACACCAAACGGACAGATCCAACAGTGGTTTCAAGCACCTAATGGGAGTCTGCAAAGCTTTCTGGTCAATGCGAATAGTAGCGGCCAACTCAGTTGGACCTACGTCTACAAATGTACCGACGCGATAGGCACTTGGCAGAACTGGATCGTGGATGTATCCAAGAATTGGACTAGTCCTCACCTGCCGAACACGGTGACCGCGCACCCGAATTGCACGACACCAGCATTCACCGGAAGCCCGACCAGCGGCCAGCAATTGACCACGACTTTCACCTACAGCGGAACCGGGCTAACTCCGAACGGAACCATCCAGCAGAAGTTCCAGGCGCCGAACGGGGGTGTGCAAACGTTCACGGCCACAGCCGACGTGAACGGCAATCTGAATTGGACTTATGTGTATAAGTGCACGGACGCTGTGGGAACGTGGCAGAACTGGATTGTAGATCTTGGGAGGAACTGGACCAGCCCACAGGTGCCGAACACCGTGACAGCGCATCCGAGTTGTTCCACGCCGACCATCAGTTCCATTACCCCAACGACGCCAGTAGCCAGTGCCGACGATCAAACGGTTACTGTGTCCGGAACCGGGTTCCAATCCGGCTTGACCGTCACCGCTTATCTTCCCGGCGGTGGAACGGGGCTGCTACAGGGCAGCCAGATTCAGAATGTCACGTCCAACAGCTTCCAGCTAATAATCAAACTCGGGAATCCCGGTAGTTGGGGCATTCAAGTAAACCAGAGCAGCCAAACTTCCAACCGATGGAACTTTACTGTCGCCTCATCCCCCCACATCAATAACATCACGCCAACGAGTGTTTCGCCGAGCACCTTCAACCTAACCATTAATGGGACGGGATTCGACTTGGGAGCGATTGATCGAATCTATTTTGGCAGCAATCTGGTTGGCAGTGGCGCGATCCAAAGTCGGACAGGCACCCAGATCGTGGTGCAGGAAAATCTGTCGACGGCGACGCCAGGCACCTACACGGTCAAAGTGAGGAACTCGGACGGCACAGAATCCAACGGTGTAAGCCTCACCATCACATCGGCCGGACCGTCAATTTCAGGGATCTCTCCGGGAACCCCAACGGCCAGCGCAGATGACCAGACCGTAACCGTTTCTGGGAGTGGATTCCAGTCCGGGCTGACGGTGACGGCGTTCCTCCCTGGGGGTGGAACAAGCCTGCTACAGGGCAGTGGGCAAATTCAGAACGTCACCGCGACCAGTTTTCAGATGGTCATCAAACTGGGCGGTCCTGGCAGTTGGGGCATTCAAGTAAACCAGAGTGGCCAAACTTCCAACCGATGGAACTTTACCGTCGCCTCATCCCCTCACATCAACAACATCACGCCAACGAGCGTTTCGCCGAGCACGTTCAACCTAACCATTAATGGGACCGGATTCGACCTCGGGTCGATTGATCGAGTCTATTTCGGCAGCAATCTGGTTGGCAGTGGCGCGATCCAAAGTCGGACGGGCACCCAAATCGTCGTGCAGGAGAATCTGTCGACGGCTACTCCGGGAACGTACACGGTCAAAGTGCGCAACTCGGACGGCACAGAATCCAACGGTGTAAGCCTTACCGTCACATCGCCTGGCCCCTCAATTTCAGGGATTTCTCCGGGAACGCCCAACGCCAGTGCAGACGACCAGACGGTGACTGTTTCCGGGGGTGGCTTCCAATCGGGGCTGACCGTGACCGCGTTCCTCCCTGGGGGCGGGACGAGCCTGCTACAGGGCAGCGGCCAGATTCAGAACGTCACCCCTAACAGCTTTCAGATGGTAATCAAACTGGGCGGCCCTGGCAGTTGGGGCATTCAAGTTAACCAGAGCGGCCAGACGTCCAATCGGTGGAATTTCACCGTCGCTTCGTCACCGAACATTAGCAACATCACACCGACCAGTGCCTCCCCGAGCACGTTCAACCTAACCATCAACGGGACGGGATTCGACGTTGGGGCGATTGATCGAATCTACTTTGGCAACAATCTGGTTGGCAGTGGCACGATCCAGAGTCGGACGGGCACTCAGATCGTTGTGCAGGAGAATCTGTCGACGGCTACTCCCGGAACGTACACGGTCAAAGTGCGCAACTCGGACGGCACAGAATCCAACGGTGTAAGCCTCACGGTCGCATCTCCCGGACCCTCAATCTCCGGGATTTCTCCGGGGACGCCGATGGCGAGTGCAGATGACCAGACAGTAACTGTTTCGGGTAGTGGATTCCAATCCGGACTGACCGTGACAGCATTCCTCCCCGGCGGCGGAACGAGCTTGCTGCAGGGCAGTGGGCAAATTCAGAACGTCACGGCGAGCAGTTTTCAGACGGTGATCAAGCTGGGCGGCCCAGGCAGTTGGGGCATTCAGGTGAACCAGAGTGGGCAAACGTCCAACCGGTGGAACTTCACCGTTGCGTCGTCACCGAACATTAGCAACGCCACACCGACCAGTGTTTCCCCGAGCACGTTCAATCTCACGATCAACGGAACGGGATTCGACCTTGGAGCGATTGATCGAGTCTACTTTGGCAACAATCTGGTTGGAAGTGGAGCGATTCAGAGTCGGACGGGCACCCAGATCGTGGTGCAGGAGAACCTGTCGACCGCAACGCCAGGTACGTATACGGTCAAGGTGCGGAACTCGGACGGCACAGAATCTAACGGCGTAAGCCTTACCGTTACATCGACACCTTCACTCAACATCGAGGTTTCGCCTTCGTCCGCTCAGACCTACAATCTCGGCGATACCCTGACATTCACCATCACGGTGCGGGATTCGAATAGCAACCCGGTAGCCGGCGCGAATGTCGCGATCCAGGATGGCTTGCAAGGTGGTGCGTTGCAGAATTTCGCCACGAACGGAAGCGGCATGGTTGCATATAGCTACGTCATTCCTACGAACCTCGCTTCTCCAGGCACGTACACCCTTACTTTCGGGCCAGCAACCAAGTCTGGGTACACGCAGAGTGGCACTGTCACGCGTCAAGTGACCGTCAACTCTAATTCGAATCAGCTTAGCCTGGATGTTCAGCCTTCAACAACGCAGACGGCAACGCCCGGAAGCATTGTCACGTACTCGATCACTGTCCGAGATAGCAGCAACAATGGAATCAGCGGCGCGACTGTTCCAGTGACCAATCCATTAGCTGGAAATGCAACGCTGACCACCGTCTCAGGCGGAACGGCGAGTTACAGCTTCACAGTGCCATCGGGCACAAGCTCGGGTCAACATACAATCTCCTTCGGGACCGCTCACAAAACTGGCTACGTAGACAGCGCCATCGTTCAGCGGACGGTTGCGGTAAACGGACCGCAGCCATTCCTCACGCTGGATGTGACACCGGCAGCGATTCAGTCCGTGAACGCCGGACAGACGGTCAACTATTCACTGAGCGTCAGGGATGGCAATGGTGCAGGTGTCGGCTCTGCGACCGTGACAGTAACGAATCCGTTCACTGGCACCAACAGCACGGTCATGTCTGATGGGAGCGGAAACGCTAACTACAGCCTGTCCGTGCCGTCGAATCAGGGGTCAGGAACGTTCACAGTCTTCTTCTCCGGGGCTAGCAAGAGCGGCTACACCAGCAGCAACGGCATGTCTCGACAGGTGACTGTGCTCCCTGGCAGTGGCGGTACGCACTCCGGAACCTTGACGTCCAATCCGACGACGTGCCAGGTGCAAACGGTCGGCGGCCGCTGCACCATTACGCTGACATGGACCACTCAAAACGTCTCCGCAGCTCAAATCTGGGTGCTGCCGGCAGTCGGCCCGGATACCCCGGTGGCGACAGGCCTGCAGGGGTCACAGAGCATTCCGTGGATTGAAGCATCGCCGCAAACGTACACCTTCCGCCTCTGGGATTACTCCTCCGGCAGCCGGGGGGCCAAGTTGGCCGAGGTCTTGGTGATCGCAAGCCCGCCTTCGGGTACTCAAACCACACCCAGCGTCCGCGTCGACCCAGCGACCGGTCCCAAAGGGACAACCTTCTCCATTCTCGGAAGCAATCTGGCCTCGGGTGCGGCCACGCTTTTCGTCAAACTTCCAAGTGGCACAACCACGACTGCCGCGCAACTGACCATCCCCGGTTCGGGATCGTTCACTTTCAATTACGCGAGTTCACAATCGTCGGCGGTTGGGGTTTACGAAGCGTGGACCGTCGACAGCGCCAGCAAGCGTTCCACGTCCGGATACTTCACAATCAACACGCCGACGACAAGCTCCGTCAACGGGCCGTGCGGCGGCAACTCGGGGTGCAGCGGAGATCCGATCAACACGGCTACCGGGAACTACGGCTACCAGCACGCCGATCTGACTATCGCAGGGCGCGGGATACCTTTCGTCTTCGGGCGGTCCTACAACTCCCTTGACACAACACCAGGCCCAATGGGCAATGGATGGACGCACTCCTTCCAGGGCTCACTCGTAAAAAACAGCGACAGCTCCGTCACAATCCGGCTGCCCGACGGAAGAGTGATCATCTTCGACTCAGTTGGCGGCGCATACCGGCCGCGATTCAGCAATGTCTACAGCACTCTCACGGCATATTCCAGTGACTCGTTTCTTCTAACAAACAAGGCGGCAATCTCGTACCAGTTCTTCATGGGGAAGCTCAGTGCCATTGATGATCGGAACGGCCACCTTATCAATCTCTCTTATGACAGCAACAATCGCTTGACCACTATCGTGGATACGGTGGGACGTGCTATCTCGCTCGCCTACGACGCTGCAGGCCACCTCACATCGGTGACGGACCCCCTAGGTCGCACTCTTCGATATGAATATGATTCCGCAGGCAATCAGACCGCCTTCACCGACGCCCGTGGTGGCCGCTTCCGGTATTCGTATGACAGCTCAAACCGAATGCTCACGGCCATCGATCCGGAAAACAACACATTCCTCACGAATGAGTACGATGGATCCGGCCGCGTCACAGCCCAGTCTGACGGCGCGGCCAACCGCTGGACTTATAGCTACAACGACACCAATTTCACCACGACCATTACTGACCCCAACGCGAAGATCACGACGCACCAGCACAATTCCAACTTTGAACTGCTCTCGGTGACCGACACCTTTGGCAAGAGCGAAACATACCAGTACAGCAATGGCAACCGGACCTCCCTCACCAATCGAAACAACAACACGACCCGCTACAGCTACGACGGTTCCGGCAACGTTATCTCGGTCGTGGATCCCCAATCGAAGGTCCAGACAGCTTCCTACAACGCCATGAATGATCCGGTCACGCGAACTGATGTCTTAGGCAATACCTCGGTTTTTTCCTACGACACGATGGGCAATCTCACCACCGCTCGGGATGCGGCTGGCAACAGCGCCACCTACACTTACGACTCCCTCGCGCAACCGGTCACGAAAACTGATGCGGAGGGGCGAATCACCCGCTACAGGTACGATTCCAGCGGAAACATGATCGAGGAAACCGATCCGCTCGGCAACAAGACGACCCACACATATGACGGCGTTGGCCGTAGGATTTCCACAACCGATGCCAACCAGTTCGCCACCACTTTCGCTTATGATTCCAACGACAATCTCACATCTGTAACTGATCCGCTGGGCAACAAGATCCAGTACGCCTATGACGGGAACAATAACCGGATTCGTGTGACGGATCAACGAGGCAAGATTACGACGACCACTTATAATGCCAACTACCAGGTGGCGTCGGTCACTGATGCGCTTGGCAACCGGACTACCAACACCTACGATCGGCTTCGCAATTTGGCCAGCACAACCGATGCTCTGGGGAAGGTGACCCGCTACGCGTACGATTCGGAGAATCGCCTCACAAGCATCACCGACCCATTGAGCAATGTTACTCGCTACGAATATGATGCCAATGGCAACCGCACGAAGGTCACTGATCCGCTCGGGAACGCCACTACCCACGCGTACGATTCGCTTAATCGCCTGATCTCCGTCACGGATGCCTTGGGCAACACGACAAGCAACGCCTACGATGATGCGGGGCGCCTGACTCGGAAGACCGATCCGGCGGGGAACTCGACGAGCTACAGCTATGACTCGCTCGGCCGTCAGACGGGCATCACTGACGCCGCCGGCGGTACCGTAACTTTCGCTTATGATCGAGCGGGCAACCGCACGTCAATCACGGATACGCGCGGCAAGACCACAAGATTCACATATGACAATCTGAATCGCCTGCTGACCACAAGCGATCCTCTGGGCAACACGACATCGAATCGCTACGATAGCGTCGGCAACTTGCAGCAAGTAACCGACGGCAACGGAAATTCGAAGACGTTCGAGTACGATGCCAACCGGCGGCAGACGAAGGTGATCTACTCCACTGGGGGCAATATCCAATTCCAGTACGACGCAGCCGGCAACCGAACGAAGATGATCGACCTGATCGGAACTTCGACATACACCCACGACGACTTGAACCGCCTTCAAACCTACGCCAGCCCGTTTGGTGCGGGCCTGAGCTTCGCTTACGATTCCGTCTCCAACCGGACTGGCCTCACTTACCCAGGCAGCAAGACTGTCCAGTACACCTTCGATGCGAACAGCCGGATCACGAAAGTGCGAGCCTGGAACGGGTTTGAAGCCAATTATACATACGACGGGGCAGGGCGCACTACCGCTGTCACTTACTCCAACGGACTCAGCACCGCGTTTACGTATGATACAGTCGGTCAGAATACTCGGATCGAGCACAAGAAGGGCTCGACGGTTCTGTATTCTGAAGCAACGAGTTGGTCGGCCAATGGGAATCCGACTTCCAGCGATATTTCCGGTCTGAACTCGACTGGGTTCATAGCGGAGAATTCCAGCTTCACATTCGACGACGCAAACCGCTTGGCGACAACTCCGGCCGGCAGCCCGGCGCACGACAGGAATGGGAACCTGGTTTCGATGCCGGGTGCCGCCGGCACAACGAGTTTCACCTACGATCTCAACAATCGCGCCACGAGGATCATAGGTGCATCTACAAACGCGACGTTAAGCTACCTAGGAGATGGAAAACTGGCTACGCTGAATTCCTCGCGTTTTCTTCTTGACCCGACGGTCCCCGGAAACCGCATCCTGGCGGAGCTAGATACTGCCGGTGCTGTGCAGACTGCGTACGTACATGGTCCACGAGGAATGTTGTTCCAGATCATGACCGCCGAGTCGTATACGTATCATCACAATCTCCAGATGTCCACAGCACTCATGACCGATTCTTCGGGTGTCGCGCGTAACACCTACCGCTATGATCCGTTTGGGAAGAAGTTGGGCGCCTCCACTGAGCAGATCTCCAATATGTTCAGTTTTCTCGGGAGTTTTTCGGTTCCTAGTATCGGCCAATTCGTCTTAACGCATCACCGCCTTTACGATTCGCGTGAAGCGCGGTTCACGAGTTCAGATCCGCTAGCGATGAAGTTTCCGCAATGGGCTGCGTACGTCTATGCTAACCAGTCCCCTTTGGCGCTGCTCGATGCTTCAGGTCTTAATGCAGTTCCTGCACCGACCAGCACTGCGGGAGGGATAATATCTCCGCTCTTCATATCTGGTTCGACACCTGGGACCGCCGGAAGCACTCCGGCTTCATTGTTGAACGCAACAATATTATCGACCTCGTCAGCGAGTGGCAGCTTCCCTCTAGACAAGACGGACCTTGCTGGCATGATTACGGGCGTGCTTACGGAATGGGGCAAGAAACTCGCGCCAGCTGGTTATGAACTGATCCCTGATGGCGCAGGAGCATGGCGATTTGTCAGACACGATGTCTTCGGGAAGCTTGAGACCGCTGGTCAGATAGTGGACATTGTCGATCTGGTGGGGACATTGGCCACAGATATTAAGAATGGCACGGCGACTCTCGGATCGATCTGGAAAGCCACAGGTAAAGCGGCCGGTTGTGCTGTCTTGAACGCCGAGACGCTTGGTCTCGGATGTCCAGTCTTTCAGGTTAGCAAATGGGGTGGCGACCAATTGTTCGCGCCAGGTAAACCGCTTTCTCCAGTTATTGAAGGAGGAAGCGTGGGTGGTGTTTACGTGCCGGGTCTCGGCGATTTTACGAAGGATGTCGTTCTGGATTTTCCGCAGAATACCAAAACTGTGTGGAATCTGACTAAATCCGGGGCTACCGCCGCCGGCAACTGGATAGGCCAGAAGTGGAGTTCCCTATGGTGACTCGGATTCCGATCTGGGCTCTACTGTTGCTTGCGCCCTTTGTTCTGATGTGCGCCGGATCCATTCAATACACGTACGATTCGCTAAATCGGCTCACGCGGGTTTCATACGGAGATGGTACTTCAATCGTCTACACCTATGACTCGGCGGGCAACCGTACTTCTCTTGCGATATCAACGACGGGAGGAGGGACGCAGCCTACGATCTCGCTGAACAGGTCCTCCCTTTCCTTTAACGCAACATTCGGCCAAGGCAATCCACCATTGCAAACCGTGCAAATCAATAACAGCGGCACTGGCACGCTCTCCTGGAATGCAGGGTCGTCTGCAAACTGGCTCATTGCCTCTCCGTCCTCTGGGATGAACGCTGCCACAATCACGGTCTCGGTTTCGATTCAAGGGCTAGCTGCGACCACCTACAACGGCTCTTTAACATTCACCGCAAACGGCGCCTCCAATAGTCCGCTTGTCGTCCCGGTCACCTTGAATGTGGCGCAGCCAGGATGCGGAGCGACTCTGTCCACGAACAGCATCTCTATGAATGCGGCGGGTGGTTCTGGAACGGTCACTGTTACTGCACCCCCCACTTGCACCTGGACCGCGTCGAGTGACCAGTCATGGCTCACGATAACGGGGGGTTCTACTGGAACCGGGAACGGCGTCGTGAGCTTTCAAGTGACCGGCAACTCGGGATTCTCCAGGACTGCGATCCTCTCAATCGGCGGCCAGACATTCACTGTTAACCAGGACGGCGCTTCGGGATTCACCGGCGTGCGGTTCGTGCCCGTTCCGCCCTGCCGAGTCGCGGATACCCGTGGCGAAACGGGGCAGTCCGGCGCTTTCGGCCCTCCCGTTGTGGCTGGAGGCTCGACGCGCACGTTCCCAATCCCGTCGAGCCCTTGCGGCATTCCGGCCACTGCGAAAGCTTACTCGCTGAACGTTACGGTTGTGCCCTCAGGTCCCCTCGCCTATCTGACCACATGGCCGACAGGGCAGCTGATTCCCTTAGTATCCACTTTGAATTCCTTCGAGGGAAGAATCGTGGCGAATGCAGCAGTAGTGCCGGCTGGAACGAATGGATCGATTGATGTCTTTGTGACGAACGCCACCCACGTCATTCTCGATATCAACGGCTATTTCGATTCGCAGACTCTTACGGCGCTGTCATTTTATCCTGCGACTCCTTGCCGCATCGCGGACACCCGTAATGCTCCCGGACCATTTGGTGCACCATCAATGGGCACTGGAGCCCGACGTGATTTCCTGGTTCCCGCCAGCGCCTGTGGTTTACCAGGGGCGGCGGGAGCGTATTCCCTGAATGCAACTGTCGTTCCTCCCGGTCCCCTCGGCTATCTAACTCTCTGGCCGACTGGCCAAACGCAGCCGTACGTCTCGACCCTGAACTCATTCGACGGTTCAGTGGTCGCCAATGCGGCCATAGTGCCGTCGGGAACAAACGGTTCGGTGAGTGCCTACGTTACCAATAACACCGAACTGATCTTGGACAGCAACGGCTACTTCGCTACCCAAGGTGGATCTGGGGCACTAGCTTTCTATCCCGTTCGTCCCTGCCGCGTCGCTGACACCCGGAACGACCCTGGGGCATTCGGCGGGCCCAGCATGAGCGGCGGCGAAACTCGCGGGTTTCCGATCCCATCGAGTTCGTGCGGCATTCCGTCCAACGCAAAAGCGTATTCGCTCAATGTGACCGTAGTACCGAAAGGTCCGCTCGCATATCTGACGCTTTGGCCCACCGGACAGAGCCAACCGCTGGTATCCACGCTCAATTCCTTCCTCGGCAGGATTGTTGCGAATGCGGCGATTGTTCCCGCGGGAACGAACGGGTCGGTGAGTGTGTTTGTGACGAATCCGACGGATGTCATTCTCGACATTAACGGCTACTTCGCACCCTAGCTGGCAGGCACAAATTCTCCGTTTTCGTTATGAAGAGGGTTCCTCTCGGGGAGCCAATCCATTTTTACCTGGATTTGTTTCCCCCTGTGGTTAGCGTGAGCGCTCTCTGTGCACATGCGCGAACGCCTTGCCCTTTCCTCAACATATGCAAGTAGTTGCCGCGCGGAGCCGTCTGACGTGCCCGGACGCGGAGAGTCGCGGTGAGCGGTGTGACTGCGTTTCCGGCGGCATTCCGGGCGGTTTTTCTCCTGACTCGGCCGGAGAAACGCGCGGCGGTTAACGCCGCCGATCGGATTGCCTTGCAACCGGACGGTTTTCGAACTTCTCGCGTATATTTCCATTGAGGGCGGCGCATCGCCGTTCCTGACTTCACCAGACAGCGGGATTACCGCCAGGCGGACAACGCTGTGGGTGCCGGATCGCCGCCGGGACACCACAGCGTTTTTTTTGTCCCGTTCGTCCGTCGCCCCCAGCAGCACCTGGCGCGGCCCCGCGAAGGAGCCGATCAATGGACGACCGCGACGACGGTTTCCTCGAAGACCTCGACAGCATCGCATCAATCCTCGCCTCGGGCTATCTGCGTTTGCGTCAGAAACGCCGCGAAGATCTACTTGCCACCTCGCCGGAAGCGAGCCCTCATGGACACGAGGTTAACGCCTCCGAGAAAGGAGAAGGATTTGGAAATCCAGATTCGTAGGCAGATTGAAGCGTTGAAGCGGATGACCGTGCGCCAGCTCCGCGAGCGGTACCAGGAGGTCTTCGGCGAGGAATCGCGGTCCAATCACAAGCAGTTTCTGTTCCGGCGCATCGCCTGGCGGCTGCAGGCGCAGGCGGAGGGTGGTCTTTCCGAGCGTGCCCGGCGACGAGCACTGGAGATCGCCAACGACAACGATCTCCGCATCCGCGCTCCGAAGGGATTCGACTTCGAAGCTGCGTGTGACCGGTCGGTGTCACAGACGGTCCCACCAGATGCCGATCCGCGGCGGCCGCTGCCGGGAATGGTGTTGGAGCGCGAGTACAAAGGGCGCACGATCAAGGTCAAAGTCCACGCTGAGAGCTTCGACTACGAAGGCAGGCGCTACCGGTCGCTGAGTGCAATCGCGAAGGAGGTCACGGGCACGAAGTGGAATGGCTATCTCTTCTTCCACTTGCCCACAGGAAACGGCAATGGCAATAAGGAAGGGTAACTGCAAGGCGAAGGACACCGGAGTCACGCCGGCGGCGAAGACAGTCCGTTGTGCCATATACACGAGGAAATCCACGGAGGAGGGCTTGCAACAGGAGTTCAACTCGCTCGACGCGCAGCGTGAGGCAGGCGAGGCCTTCGTCCTAAGCCAGCGCCATGAGGGCTGGCAGTTGCTTCCGGCCCATTACGACGATGGTGGGTACACCGGCGGCAATATGGAGCGCCCAGCCCTCAAACGGTTGCTGATGGATATCAACGCGGGCAAGGTCGACTGCGTGGTCGTTTACAAGGTTGACCGGCTCAGCCGCTCGCTTCTGGACTTCGCGCGCATCATGGAATCCTTCGATAAGCGCGGCGTCAGCTTCGTGTCGGTCACACAGCAGTTCAACACGACGACCTCACTGGGCCGGCTCACGTTGAACATCCTTCTATCCTTCGCGCAGTTCGAACGCGAGATCATTTCTGAGCGCACCCGCGACAAGCAGTCGGCCGCGCGGAAGAAGGGCAAATGGATCGGTGGCCACCCGGTGCTGGGGTACGACATCGACCCTCGTGGCGGACGGCTGATCGTAAACGCGGATGAAGCTCCTCGGGTGCGGACCATTTTTGATCTGTACATCGAGCACCAGGCCGCCCTGCCCGTCATCGAAGAACTGCGGCAGCGCGATTGGCGCACGAAGAAGTGGCAGTCCGCCGAGGGTCGCGAACATGGTGACAAGCCTTTCACGAAGAACCGCCTCTACGGCGTCTTAACGAACGTGATCTACACGGGTCGCGTGGATCACAAGGGCAGTATCTACGAGGGCGAACACGAAGCCATCGTTGAGCGGAGAACGTGGGAACGAGTGCAGCGTCTCCTTGGCAGAAACAGCGCGGTAAACCGCGAACACGTGAGGAACAAATACGGTGCGTTGCTGCATGGCCTGGTGTACTGCGTACCATGCGATGCGCCGATGTTCCACACCTACACGATGCGTGGCTCGAAGCGCTACCGCTACTACGTGTGCTACCACGCCCAGCAGCACGGCTGGAACAAGTGCGAGACCAAGTCCGTCGCGGCGCAGAATCTGGAGATGGCCGTGATCCAGGCGATCCGGAAGCTCGGCAGCGATCCCGTTCTCGCGCAAAGGACGGTGGAGCATGCCAGGGCGCAGGTGGCCAAGCGAGTCGAGCAGTTGCGCGAGGAGGAGGCAGCCGCCAAGGAACGGCTCCGCCGTCTGCACTCCGAAATGGTGTGTGCGGCAACCGTCTCCGGCGAAGAAGATGTGGCTGGCTCTCGCTTCGACCGAATGATGGAGGTGCACAAGGAGGTTCAGGAGATCGAGGAGCGGATGTCTGTCATCCGCGAAGAGCTCACGGCGTTGCAGAACGACCCGCTGAACGTTGATGACGTTCTCGCCGAGTTGCGCAGGTTCGACGACGTTTGGGATTCGATGCGGTCGCATCAGCAGGCGCGTCTGGTGAACTTGGTCGTGCAGCGGGTCGGCTACGATGGCCGAACTCAGAAGGTAACGGTTGCGTTCCGTTCGCAGGGCATGCGGGAGTTGTGCTCAGGGAGGAAGATCGAATGAGGCGCAGGAACAGAAGCATTGCTCCATGTATCGAATTGGAGGTCACCCTCGAGTTGCCGCGACACGCGGCACCAGTGCCGACCGAAGTTGTCCGGCCGCCGGCCCGCGAACGCATTCCGCGGGTCACTCGTCTGATGGCACTGGCGGTGAAGTATCAGGGAATGGTTGATAGCTGTGAGTTTCGCGACTATGCGGACATCTCCCGCCTAGGTTACGTGAGCCGGGCCCGGATGACACAGATCATGAACCTCTCGAACTTGGCCCCGGATATCCAGGAGCAAGTGCTGTTCCCGGCGGGGCCTCTGCCGCCGGAGCGACGACTACGACGTTTAACGGCTTTGGTCGACTGGTCCGAACAACGCCGTTCGTGGCGTGAGCTGGTTATGGGGACTGTAAGTTGTTGTTTTCTAAGCAAATCCATGTCATAAGGTCTTTGCCGGATGCGATCTGAAGCACTAGGTGGCGAACAAAATCTATCCCGTTTTGAGAAGGATAGATGTGGCGAGTCGGCACCCAACCTCTTCGCTACTTCTTCGCCATGGTAGAATCATAATTCACACTTTGAGAGGGTATGTATGGAGCGAGGTGGATTTCTTAGCTTCTTCAACAATCCTCGGGAAGCGGCGGAGGCCCGGATGCGGTCTCTGGCGGCGACGGCTACGGTGCGCAAGGCACGAGCAAAGGCCGAGGTGGAATTCCGATCGAGAGAGGTGGCAGCCAACTGGCGTGACTGGAAGAAACACTTGGGCGAACTCGCTGAGTTCGATCCGATGCGGCTGGAAAACCACATTCCTCCGCACTGGCAAGCCGGTGTGCGATATGCCGAAGTGATAATTCCCGCACACGGCACCGCTGCCTTGGCTGTGATTGAGTTGCCGAATGAATTCGAGAAATTTCTGCGCGAGTGCGTCTGCATCGTGTCCGAGCGTACGTACGAGGCGAAACTGCGGCCTTATGACTCGCTGCTTCTGCGGAAGGGAGATGTTGCCGTGGCCTGCTTCCATCAATTGGTACGCGCCGCCGTCGCAGGCGAAAGCGCGCGGCTTGGGCTTGAGGCATGGCGGCGCCATAACGAGCGCCTTGAACAGGAACTGGCGTCACCGGCGGACGAGATCACGTGTTCCATGAATGGCTCCGGTGCAGTCCACGTGGTTCCGGCCGAATCCGCACTTCCCGATCCTGAGGTGCTAGCCCAGGATCGTGAGAAACGGCTACAGGGGCTCGTGGCCGCCAACCACACCACCATCGCGGCCGTGGCCGATGCCGCCGACGTACACAAGCCCGACATGCAGCGCTGGCGGCGGGGCGAGTTGAGCGGCGACTCCGTCATGTCGCAGAGGATTGAGAATGTGCTGGCCGGAAAAACCCCGTTGAAGGCTGGCGCGGCCAAAACTGCCGCATAGAATAGTAAACCGTTTCGGAAGTCGATAACGGGATCTCTGAGTCACCGCAGCACGCTCGGATTCCGGAACACGACGGCTCGGACAGGCCATCGCGCTGAGATGCCAGCACGAGTAGCGCGTGACGGTTTCTATTCTGGCAGATAGCGTAATTCGAGCCCTCCGAGGCTAGCAACTTCTCGCTCATCTCTGTTGTTTCCGAGTGAACAATTCGGTTATTGCAGAGATCAGCGAGGAGGCGACTGGTCGATAGCGACTGGTCGACCGCTGGCGAAGGGGCTGGAACTAAGTTATCCTGCCCGTTGATGACTGAAGGTCAGAGGAGGTCGGCCAAAGTGAACGCAATGGCATCGGGTCGTCGGTCGCCATTGAGATTACTCCGTGCTCAACTAACGCCGAGGCTTTACGACTGCGTGGTAGATGCCTGCCCAGCCGACATTTCCACCGGACTCGACGCTCCGTTGTGTTTCATAGCACTCATGGCCCAGAGTAATCTCAACCGTTTCCACAGCCATCTTGCGGTCGACGGAAAGGTCCTTGGATGAGAGTCCTGGCTCTCGACATCCAGGGTTTCAGAGGTATCCCCAGCGGCCGCCTCGTTTTGCCTGATCAGGTGGCCCTCGTCGGCCCGAACGGCTCCGGTAAGAGCACCATCATAGATGCACTCAGCCTTGTGTTCGGTCGCCAGAAGCTCGTCCACAACCTCACTGAGCACGATTTTACTGGAAGCTGCCCGCAGCCAGCGGATCGTATTCGCATCGTGGCAACAGTGGGCGGCTTTCCGTCGAATGACCCGGACCGGAACACGAACTGGTTCCGAAGCGGCCGCTCCATAGAGAAGTGGTGGGATCCGGCGACGAAGACGGTGCTTCCCGAGGAGCAACCTGGAACCTTGTTATGCGCTCAGATCGGTTACGCTGCCCGCTTCGACCACGAAGATCTCACGGTCAAGCAGATTCGCTACTTCCAGCAACACGATGATCAGGTGGACCCATTCGACGAGGAGGCCATCGACCGGTTCCCCGATAGGCTCCTCAGCGATGTCGGGTTCTTTGTCCTCCCTGCTCGTAGAACATGGGCAGCTACTATCTCGTTCGGATCGGAACTGTTCCGCAAGGCGGTGGCCACTCTCGGCGGTGTACCCGCCACGACCGTGATTCACCACCGGGACGCCCTGCGAAACCCATCCTCGCCCCTTGAGGAGGACCGTGCGCTCCAGCCGCTTATACAGAGCATCAACACTAGGATGGCCCAGCTTGTTCCCGGTAACCCCCGACTCCATCTTCGGGTCACCTCGACGGATTCGGAATCGTTACTCCAAGCCCTCGTACCGCACTACCAGCGGGATGAGGGTGGATCGCTGCCCGCGGGGCGACACGGCACCGGCCTGATTTCTCTTCAGACACTGGTACTCCTGCTGGAGATCGGACGGGCCAGGAAAACGGCAGGGCAGTCCTTCATCCTCGCCCTAGAGGAGCCCGAATTACATGTCCCTCCCGGATTGCAACGCCGTCTGATCGGCGACGCTGCTGCCGTGTCGGATCAGGTGATCTGCACTACACATGCTCCGAGAGCGGCTGCCTTCTTCGACGCCGCGAGCATCCAAATCCTCAGCCGCACCTCCATTCCTGGAGATGACGGCGGATCCAGAGTTGAAAAACTCGAAGGGCGGCCTCTGTCTCCGGCCTCTATGGTCAACGAGCCAAACTCTGTTGTTCAACTCTATACTGATCACCGTGCCCGGCTGGTCGAGGCACTCATGTTCCCTCGAGTATTGATTCCTGAGGGCCGCATCGACTTCGAGTGGCTGCGCCTGCTACTGGACGTTGCAGAAACCGGAGAGCGAATGTTGCATGGCCATCAGAGCCCTGTGCCGCCGTTTGGTTCGGTGGTGGGGGTGGTGCCGACTCGGGATTCGGCCTTGCGAGCGACATTCGAGCGGCTTCGCAGCCTTCACGATCATGTTGGAGTGCTCGTTGATGGGGATCCGGCGGGGGACCGGTACGTAGCAGACCTGATCTCTTGCAGCCCGACACCCTGCTGTGTGATGCAATGGCCGACCGGGTGGGCCATCGAGGACGCCGTTCGTTGGACGCTGGATGCGGACGACCCAGTTCTCCTAGCCGAGATCAACACTCGATTGGATCGGCAGTTTCAGTCCCTCGACGAACTCGTGGCGGCGCTCAAGAACACCAGCGGACAGACGGGCGGCCTGAAGGCCCACTACATGGCGCACGAGGACATCGCCGGGGCGATGCGGAAGTCTCCGTTGTGTGTTCAGCGCGTCGAGCGGCTATTAGAAGCAGTGACTAGGGCTGTGCTCCGGAGGCTCGACGGCTTCGAGAATCTGGAGTCTGATGAGGTGCGGTCCCGGAACCGTATCGCCGTGTGTCGGTTCCGCGCATGAGCCTCCTGATGTTCGAAGGTCCCGCCGGGACCGGCAAGACGACCAGGCTGCTTGCAGCTGCCCGGGAATACCTCGAACAACGTCCCCTTGATGTCGAGCAACGGGTGCTTGCCTTGACGAAGTATCACGGGTCTCGGCGCCGGATGGATATCAAGCTTCGTGACCGGGACGAGGGCGTGGGTAACGCCTTGGACTGCGTCACCGTCGACAGCTTCGCCAGGAGCTTGGTCGTCCGCTGGCGTTCGCTTGTGAACGACATAGGCTTTCATCCAATCGAGGGAGACTTCGCATCTATCACTTTGGCCGCTGGCGTTCTGCTTCAGCGACACAATGTGGCCAGGTGGGTTGCTCGACGCTATCCGCTCGTCGTCGTGGATGAGATGCAGGACTGCAAGGGCGGTGAGGTCGCGCTACTTAAGGGCCTCGAACCGCATGTCCGCCTGCTATGCGGTGCGGATGCCTTCCAAGACCTCTCAGGGGACAAAGACAATGAGGCCATCTTCTGGGCCTCTAAGGTCGGTGAGGTGGTGGCGTTGACGCAGGTATTCCGAACGCAGACCATTGGTCTTCTGGCCGCCGCCCAAGCCATCCGCAACGGAAGCGCGGTTAGCTCCGATTCGAAGCCCGGCTTCGAGGTCGTGCCCGCCGCCGCTGCTGCCCAAGGGGGAGCAGTTGTGTGCTGGCGAGTCCGCTCGTGGGCTCCTCGCGGACCGATCGCGCTAATCTCTGCCACGGCTAGGGGCACGTCACCGTTCTCGGACCAGGTAATCGACTGGGCGTGTACAAATGCCTCTACAGCAAAGAATGGTGCGACGGCGGGTCCATACCCCATGGAGTGGGAGAGCAGTGACGATGAGGCTCAACAAGACATACTTGAGGTTCTCGACCTCCGAAATGATCCTACGACCGAAATCTGCTGTACCGACCTCGCGGCTCAGGCCGATAAACATGGCGTCCACGACCTTCGGGACTGGGCGCTTCGACAACAGTTTGTTCGAGGTCTATCCGCGGTCACCGTTTCGGACGTGGTGAGAGAGGTGGGCGACATCGTTCGCCGCCGACGTGCATTTGGCCCACATCGAGCTTGGCGGCAGCGGGCGATGACTATCCACCAGGCAAAGAATCGCGAGTTCGAATCAGTCGTCGTCCTGTGGCCGCTGAAGATTGCCGGCAACCTCGAGCTGAAACGGCGGCTACTCTACAACGCCGTGACTCGTGCACGTGGACGAGCGGTTGTGATCGTGCAGGACCCGAAGCGCTCGGCAATGACCGAGAAGCTCTTTGCGGGAGGCACATGAGAGGAGAGTGGGCTCGTCTCGCGAGTCCTTTCTTTCGACTGTGGCAAGGTGCAGACTGCGACAAACCGGCTTGCTTGCATAACGCCCGACACTGATGCGTGCACTCAAGCGTCTGTCAGTTGGCGGAACGGGACTTCTCGCCCAAGTGGATCACTTCGTTTACGCTTCATCTAGAATGACGGTTGGATGCACCCCAGAAGATCACGGATATTGAATGAGTTTAGTCTGTGGGTGGCCATGTCAGCCGCCCGGCAAGGCTGCCCTGTGCGAGGAAGGAAGCTCTATCCGTTCCTGCAATCGGTCGACCTCACCGCGATCCTGGACGGAGAGCATGAATGGACGGCGGACGAATTCCAAAGCTGGCATGAAGCCCAGGCCGTTGCGCTGGCCCGAGCTGCCGAAATTCCCCTCGGATGGAGTGCCAAGCTGATCGCGATGCTTTTGAAAACGCGAGTGTACCTGGGACGAGAGGGACATTGTTCGCTTGCTCCCTTGATCCACCCGCCTATCGATAACGCGTTGATTGCCGAAATCCGCCGCCGCTATCCCTTGCATGATTCCCGGAATACAAGGCTCAGGAACCTGTGCGACTGCGGTGTGCCGATATCCAGGATCGCCACTTACCACCAGTATCGCGATGTGATCAGAGGATTGCTGGAGGTCGCGACGCGGGAGAACTGTACGCTATTTGAGATTGAAAGTCTTTGGCGTGCGCGAGATGCGGAAGACCCCGTCGGGAACACGTAGCGACCTGCAAAACGCCCATCCCGCCCCTGGTGCGCAAGCCATCAAGACCCCCGGTTCGTCGGGTTTTGGTAGATCGGTTGTTCGTGAAGCTAACGCTTATTCTTTCTGGTCACCCGGTAGGTGTCGCCTGATTGCGTGTTCGTAGCAGCGAACCCATTGACGACGAATGGCTCCCACGCAACTGCACCAATGCGCTGCATATCGCTTCGCAGGTGGCTCTCATGCATGAACGGTCCAGTCTGGTATACCACCGCGTAGAATCGAGTCCAATCCTTCGATCCTTTGTATGCCGCGGAGTCCTCTGCCAAGCCGCCAAATGCTACCGCCGCCTTTTCGGGCGTATCAATGAACTTGAACTCAATTGCAGCACGGACGCTTCTTACGCCGCAATCCGGCTTGAATGCCTTCAGGGTCCCAGAAATACTCGGTTTTGGGTCATAATCAGCAAAACATGCGCTCAAGTAGTCGTGCATCACTCGCTGCAGATCGATCTCTCTAGTCGGGCTCGGCCGGCCCAAGCGATGAACCAGTACCGGCGTATCTCGAAGCATCGATTCCAGCCTTGCCAGGGTCCATGCCTGTTCGCTGGTGATCTGCCGACTGACGGTCATGCGCAGAGCTTTGATAAGCCGCTCGACGAACGTGACTGCAGGGCTGGTGCAGTCCTGGTATTCGTGGTCCTCATCCGTGTGGCGCAGGCCGTCGCTAGATGACATGAATTCGGCCCATGCCTTCACGAGGGAGGCGCTGGCCTCCGGCATTTGAGCCGCCTCCAGGACGACTAGCAGAATGTCATGGAGTTCCTCAAGATTTGCGCCAAGCGCTCCGCGCGGGTCGGCGTACCCACCTTGGCTTTCGGCGTCTTCGTTGTACCCGACGTAGATCTCTCGCCCAATTTCCCACAGCGCGCGTTTGGCTTGGCTGAGAATTTTGTCGAGCTCACCAATCGCATTCTGTATGATCAGGCTGTCCATATCATCTCGCCAGAAAAAATTAGAGATCCTTTACTATCTCGCTCGGAACGTAGTCGCGCACTCCGCTGTTCTTTTTGGATCGGCGATGGAAAGCACTGGCGCTCCTGAGGCCCAGCAGCAATCCAAGGAGTCGGCGTCACGTTAAGTTGACAAATAACGCCCAAAGCACCTCGGTGCGGCGACCGATTGCGAGCGGGTTTCGGCTATCCGGAAGTGGAGTTGCCAGAGAATGACGTCCGCCGGTCGTCGCCTACCATCGACCGAGTATGGCATGCGCGCGGCGATCGATCCTCTGGTGACGGTGCTGCCAACATAGAGCCCCTTCAAACAAAGACCGCAGCGAGTTTGTGAATCGTGGACTGAGGGTAGGACGACTTCCTACCCGATTCCTACCCTCGCACATCGAGCCAATCGACATCACAACTTCTTGCGCTTCCGTGTGATAGTGGTGGATCCTGGAGGCCTCATGAGCGCCAACGAAGCAGCCCGCGCATTCGTCACCGACCCAGTACTTCAGAAACGCCTTGCGAAGTACATCGTGCACCAGTGCTTCCGCAATTCGCGGCTGGAGGATCTCCATGCCGGCATATCGCCGAGTTCCGCCGTCGGTGACTATTCCGATGTGGAGGTTCGCAGCCCGTACGGCCCCATCCCCTGGCCCGAGGTCTCACGATTCAACGATGACGAAATGAAGGATCTCATGATCGATGTGGTTAACCGGACCTATCGCTTGATCCACAGGCTCTTCGATGAAACCGGTGGCGCCGCGCTCCTCCTCCAACTCGCTGAACGGGACCCGCTCCCGCGGTGGAACGAACCTACCCTCGCGGATGACAAAGACTTGAAGTGATGCAACAACGAGACATATCCCGCCATCTGTTGCGGTAGGTTTGCGCTCCTACCCCAACGCTGATTTCAGGCCGAATTTTCCTACCTTCTCCAACCTTGACCTCTCACCGCAGGCATCGGGCAATCTCATCTCGTGGCTGCGATTCAAAACAACACACAACAAATTGCCGGGGGTGGCCAGCGGATTGAGCCGCTGCTGAGCGAGCACGATGTAGCCAAGATCTGCGGGCTCAGCGAAGCTGCAGTCCGCCGCTGGCGTCTCCTCCGCAAAGGACCTCGCTACATCAAGATCGGCTCGGCGGTCCGCTATCGGCTCGAAGACGTCCAGGCATGGCTGGAAACGCGGCCCAGTGGTGGGGAGGGGGCGCGGTCATGACTGTCGTCTCCAAGCCGGGCTTCTGGGGCGACCTGACGCCGTCCGAACAGCGGTTCCTCGCCGCCATGAAGGCGGTGGGCTTCGGCCGCTTTGAATACATCCAGATCCGTGATGGACAGATCGTTCTTGACCCTTGGCCAACCGCCGTTCGCGATGTGAAGTTTGGGGTCGAACCCGTCGCGGAGCGCCCGCAATCCGAACATCAACTGAAGCGGCAGGTAGCCGAGTTCTTCGAGTACACCCGCGATGTCGATGCCGGCGAGATTCGCGCGCTCGAGATCCGCCACGGGCTTCCCTTCTCGATGGAAGTTGAGTTGGCCGCCAGTCGACGAGGTGGCCGGTCATGACCAAGGTGAACCTCGAACTTCATGTAGCCACGGTACGTGGTTTGGCCCGCATGAAGGCCAACGCTGCCATCGGTCAATGCGGTCTAACCACGGATGACAGGGAAGACATTGAAGCCCAGCTTCTGTTGGCCCTTTGTTCACGCGCACGAAGATTCGATAGCAAGCGGTCCTCGCTCAACACTTTCACCTGCCGCGTGATGGACAAGGAGGTCGCCTCCATTCAACGGTACCGTCTGGCGCGGCGGCGACTTCACCTTGGCCGTCCGGATCTTGTCGATGGCACCGCACTTGACGATCTTTGCATCGCGTCTCCCTCCGCAGTTGAGCGCCAGGAGTTTTGGCTGGATGTGCACAAGGTTGTGAACACGTTGCCAGCCCAACTTCGTGAGACAGTAATCGCTCTTCGCTGTGGATCAGCGACGGAAGCCAGCCGAATGCTAGGTACTGCCAAATCGGTAGTGTACGAGCGCATCGCCCTGATCCGCCAAGCGTTCCTGGCCGTGGGAATCGGGCCAACCTACTTCACCACGGGAGGTGCACGGTGAACCTGGTGAACATCCCCATCAACGACATTCACCGGGACGGTGGCACTCAACCCCGAGCGGCTCTGGATTGGGACGCGGTTCACGACTATACGGACGCAATGAGTACCGGCGCGAAGTTCCCAGCGGTAACCGTGTTCTACGATGGCGAACGCTACTGGTTGGCGGATGGATTCCATCGCGTTCAGGCCGCCTACGCTGCGGAATTCGAAACGATTGAGTGCGATCTCCGGCAGGGCACACTCGAAGATGCCCAATGGTTCTCCTTCAGCGCTAATCGAACAAACGGACTGCGGCGCACCAATGATGACAAGCAAAGGGCGGTGAGGGCGGCGATCACGCACCCGAAAGGCGCAGAGCTCAGCAACCGCCAGATCGCAGTCCATGTCGGAGTAGATGAGGGCACAGTTCGCAACTGGCGCGAAAAGTTGACTGCGGAAATTCCGCAGTCGACGAAACGCAAGGGGCGCGACGGCCGCACCATCAACACCTCGAAGATCGGCAGCAAGACCACGCGGTCCGCGCCCGCGAAGGCCCCAGCCAGCGCCATTGCTGAGCCCGGCGATGACAACCCTTCACAAACAGACCGGTCCGTAGATGGAACCCCAGAGTCCGATGACGGCACAACCGCCCGTGCGGCCTGGACATGGTGCAAGCGGATCCATCTCACGACGTTCGAAATCACTCAATGTCTCATGAAGCCGAACGACCTTGCGGCAGCGATTCGCAACAGCGACAGCCGCGAACGTTTAATCCATCAACTGGAGAAAACACGTGACTACCTTTCAGCAATTCTCGCCGAAACAGTCGCCGACTGATCTGACGGCGCCCGCGATGTTCAGCGGCGGCACGAACAACAATTTCGCCTCTCTCCTGCGCGCCACCAAGCCGGTTCGCATCAGGATTCAGGTAACACCCGAGATGGCGAAGCAGTGGCTTGAAACGACGAACATCAAGAACCGTCCGATCTCGGAGATGCACTGGATGAAGATCTGGCTCGACATTGTTGAGGCGCGTTGGAGGTACAACGGCGAGCCCATCAGCTTCGGCTCGAACGGCGCACTTCTGAATGGGCAACATCGCCTTCGCGCCTGCGCTGAAAGCGAAACGGCCATCGATACCGACGTGATCTTCGGGTTGGACCCCGACGTAATGAACACGATCGACATCGGCAAGGTCAGGACCGCCGCGAATATTGCCCACCTGGAAGGCGTTGAGAACGCGACCGGCGCGTGCGCCGCGGCGCATTTGATTCTGCTCCATGAGAACGGTGGCATCCAGCAACTGGGCAATAAACAGGCCGAGCCGAGCAAGACGAAAATCAATGAGCGCGTCAGGACGGACCCCAGGATCTCGGAGGTCGCCGGCCGCATCTCCAACATGGGCCGCGGACTCGCCTCCCCGCGCGTGCTGACGTTCTGCTACTACCTCTTCAGTGCGCAGAACCAGGACCTGACCGACCGGTTCTTCGGACAATTCGAGAGCGGCACTCGCCTCAACCAGGACAACCCCGTGTACATCCTTCGGGAGCGGTTGCGTACGAACAGCATCAGCAAGGCGAAACTGCCGTTACTTGAGATCGTTGCGCTGTTCTTCAAGGCATGGATCGCGTATCGCGCCGGCAAGACCATGAAAAGTCTTCGCTGGAACAACGGCGGCAACAATCCCGAGAAGTTTCCGGAGATCTGACATGAGCGGCGTGCCCATGATCACGACCTACACGATGTGGAGTCAGTTCCGGAACTGCCGCAAGGCCGCCGAGCTGCGCTACCTGCAGCATCTGGTGCCGTTGGAGCGCGACCGGAATCTCCACTTCGGCTCGATTATCCACGAATGCCTGCAGAGCTGGTACCAACGGCGCGACCTGGCCGAGGTGCTCGCCCTTATCGACCGGCTCTGCCCCAATCGGCTCCAGGATGAGAATCAGCTTCGGGACTGGCACCTCGCGACGGCCATGATGAAGGCCTACGCCGCGCGATACGCGACCGAGAACTTCGAAGTGATGGCGCTCGAGAAAAACTTCGAGGGCCCAATTGTTAACCCGATGACCAGCGCGGCGTCGCGCAGCTTCACACTCGCCGGCAAGGTGGACGGCATCGTTCGCATCGATGGTGAACACTTCATCCTCGAGCATAAGACGGCGGCGCAGGTCGACGGTGATTACCTGGAGAAACTCTGGACCGACTTCCAGATCACCATCTATGCCTACTACGTCGAGCAAACGATGGGCATCCCCATCACGGGCATCCTCTACAACGTGCTGGTGAAGGCAAAACTCCAGCAGGGCAAGGGAGAGACGGAGGAGCAATTCCAGGAACGCCGCGCGGAGCTGCTGTCCAAATCTAAGACCGGCAAGACCACCGCGAAACGGAAGCAACCGGAGTCGGATCAGGAATTCCAGGCCCGCCTCACTGAGAAGTACACCGACCCTGGGATGTTTCACCGCGAGATGCTCTATCTCTCGCGGGACCGCTTTGACGTATTGCGGAGCGAGCTGTGGGAGTTGACGCAGGCCTTCCTCGATGCTCGCCGCCGCGGCGTCTTCTACCAGAACACCGCCTTCTGCTTCAACTACCAGCGGCCTTGTCCCTACTTCGCCATTTGCCGCTCGAACGGCAATCCGAATGTGATCGAGAACTTCTACCAGCGCGTGGCGCCCAACGAAGAGTTGCGGGTGATGCCCAGCGACGCGCCCGAAACAGCTTTCTGAAGAAGGAGAACCTATGCTTCCAACTGCCAAGACTCAACCAAAGCCCAACCTCGCCGACCTTACCGTGTTGGTGTACGGGCAAACAAAGATCGGAAAGTCCACGTTCTGTTCGAACTCCGACGGCGCGCTCTTCCTTGCCACGGAGCCCGGGCTGAACTCCCTCGATGTTTATCAGATGCCGCTTCAGTCCTGGGAGGACTTGCTCAATGCGTGCGCGGAAATCACGGAGGGAAAGCACCCGTTCAAGACGGTCATCATCGACACGATCGACAACGCCTACAAGTTCTGCACGGACTACATCGTCAAGAAGTACAAGATCGAGCACGAATCGGATCTCGGCTACGGCAAGGGTTATGCTCTCGTCAACAACGAATTCCAGAGGGTACTGACGAAGCTGGCGTTTCTGCCCTACGGCCTGTTTCTCATCTCACACGCCAAGGAGATCGAGGTCGAGACGCGCACCGGCAAGTACACGCGCATTGTGCCGACCTTGCCCGATAAGGCCCGCAAGATCGTCTTGGGCATGGTGGACCAGGTGCTGTTTTGCGACTTGGAACTCGACACGTCCGAGGACGGCACGAAGAGTGTCCACCGCGTCATTCGCACCAAGCCCAGTTTGTATTACGAGGCCGGCGACCGGACGGGGCGTCTGCCGGAGACCATCGATCTGGACTTCCGGAAATTTCTGGACGCCTTCAACAGCGCTGCAACTCCGATGAAACCCGTGCAGGTTGCCAAAGCGCAGGAAGCAAAGTGAAATCCCAAACAGGAGAAATCAACATGAGCAAACGTGGAATTGATCTGACCCAGTTCGACGACGACTACAGCTCTGAGCAGCCGGAGGAGCGCGGCGACTTTGAAAGTGTTCCGGACGGGAAGTACCAGGTGACTGTCGAGAAGGTGGAATTGACTGAAGCCCAGAGCACCGGCAATCCGATGTTGAAGTGGAAGCTTCGTGTCATCGCTCCGAAGTTCGTCAACCGGGTGATATGGCGTAACAGCGTCATCACCCATAACACGCTGAAGTACCTGAAGACCGACCTGCACGCCTGCGGTCTCGATATCGACAAGCTCTCCGATTTACCGAAGCACTTGAAGAAGCTTCTGGACGTGAAGCTCGAGGTCACCAAGAAGACCAAGGGGGACAACGAGAACGTCTTCTTCAACAGCCGCATCCAGAACGATCGGGCGCCGGGGAAGTTCCGCAAGGACGCGGACGATGCCCTCGTCCCGTTTTAGCGCTGGGCCGGCCACAATCATCATCGACACGCGGGAACAGGAGCCGTATTCGTTCGATCCCCGCCTGGCGGCCGCTGTGCGGCGAGCGCTGCCAGCCGGGGATTACTCCATCGACGGGCTCGAAGGCATCGTCGCAGTGGAGCGGAAGACGCTCGACGATTTCGTCTCGACGGTGATTCACAGCCGGAGAAGGTTCCGCGAGGAACTTCGGAAGCTGGGCGAGTATCGCGCTGCCTGCGTGGTTGTCGAGGCTGGTCTCGCAGACGTTTTGCAGCAGCGGTATCGCGGCGAGGCGCACGCGAACGCAGTGCTCGGGAGCGCGCTGTCGATCATCCTCGACTTCCGCCTTCCGGTGTTCTTCTGCGGCAATCGACAGGCGGGCTGTCATTTCACACAGGCGTATCTGCTGGCCGCACACGCGAGGTGGAGCGTATGACTCAGGAACGCGCGAGCATCCGCGGCGTCGTCGAGACGGTCTTCTACTCCGGGCCGTCTTTCAGCGCCGGTCGCCTTCGCACCGCGAACGGCGCCGTCGTGAAATTCGCGGGCAAGGTGTTCGTCAAGGAGAGCGATCCGGTCAAGCTGGAAGGGCGCTGGGTGGACCACCCCAAGTACGGGCGGCAGTTCGAGGCCGAGTTCATGGGCCACGATCTGGAGATGAGTCCGGATGGCCTGGCTAATTTCCTCGCCAATCACCCGGACGTGAAAGGGATCGGCCCGGCGAAGGCGCGGTTGATTGCGGATCACTTCGGCGTCGGTTTCGATGCCGCCATACGGTCCGACCCTGAGGCGGTGGCGAACGTCGCCAAAGTGCCCATTGAGAACATCCTGGACTTGCAGCGTATCTGGATCGCCAACAGCGACTTCAACACCGCGATGGCGTACCTGGCGGCTTTCGGACTGACGCATCACCAGGTGACCACGCTGGTCGGTAAGTTCGGCAGCCAGGTGGTGCCGATCCTCGAGCGCGACCCGTACGTGCTCATGCGCGAGATCCCCGGCTTTGGCTTCAAACGCGTGGACAAGATCGCGCGCAAGTTGGGCACACCCAAGGATCTGCCCTCGCGGATTCGTGCCGGGCTTCATTACTGTGTGCTCGCCGCGCTCGACGATGGCGATTGCTGGGTTGAGTACGAGGACCTGCTGGATCGGGCCAACACGTTGCTCGTTATGGACACGCTCGACAGCCGCGAGGTGATCGAAGGCCACCTGGAGACCATGATCGCCGAGGGCGTTCTCGTGTCCCAACCCTTTGAACGGCTGGTGGTGGCCGATCCGGAGATCCACCGGATGGAGCGGGAACTGGCCGCCCTGTTGCGGACGGCGCAGGCGCGAAATCCCCACGCCATCGGCGATCTGGAAGGCCTGCTCGATGCCGAAGGATCGCTGTTGAACCCGGAACAGCGTGAAGCTGTCAAGAACGCCTTCACGTATTCGATTTCCCTGATGACCGGTGGCGCGGGCAGCGGGAAGACCTATGCGGTATCGACGATCACGACCATCGCCGAGCGGCTGGAGAAAAGCGTGGTTCTGGCCGCACCCACCGGCAAAGCGGCGAAACGGCTCGATCAGGTCGTTGGCCACGAGGCCAGCACCATCCATCGGCTGCTGGGGTTCAACGGACGCACATATTCCCGCGATGCACTGAATCCGATCGAGGCGGACACCCTCGTCGTGGATGAAGCCTCTATGGTGGATGTGGCGCTCGCCTGGCGGCTCTTTCAGGCGGTGGATCTCAAACGCACCGCCGTTGTCCTCGTCGGCGACCACAATCAGTTGCCGCCGGTCGGCCCGGGCAATCTTCTTCGGGATCTGACGCGATCACGTGCCATCCCGACAGTCCTGCTCACCCGGATCATCCGCCAAGCCGGCGTGTTGAAAGAGAATTCGACCGCCGTCCTGTCCGGTGAGGTGCGGCCGACTTCCGAGACGCAGATCGGCGTGCGGCGGCCCTGGTACGTCATCGACAAGTTCACTGACCGCGACGATGTGCGGCGCATGCTGCTGCTTCTGTTCGAGGAAGTCCTGCACGAACGGCTTGGCTACGATCTGATCCGTGATGTGCAGGTGCTGACGCCAACACACAAAGGCCCAATCGGCACAGTCGAGTTGAATATCGAGTTGCAGCGCCTGCTTCAAAAGAAGCTCTATGGCTTCGAACCACCAGATGTGGAGCCAGGACACCGGCCACGTTTTTACGCCGGCGACAAGGTGATCCAGACGAAAAACGACTATGAGTTGGGCGTCATGAATGGCGCGATGGGCGTGGTCATGGAAGCCGACAGTGGCGGCCGACTCACGGTCAACTTCGACGGGATGGCTGTGGAGATCGGAAAGGACTCCGATGCCTTGGGAAATTTGCAACTCGGGTACGCAACATCGATCCACAAGATGCAGGGCTCCGAGTTCCCTTGTGCCGTTGTCGTCGCGCACAAGTCGCACTCCTTCATGCACCACCGGAACCTGCTCTACACTGCGGTGACGCGTGCGAAGGAGTCGGTGATCATTCTCGGCGACCGCTGGGGCATCGACAACTGCGCCAGCAAACGCCAGGTGGACCGTCGCAACACCTTCCTCTCCTTCCTTCTCACTCCTGAGGCACGTCCGTGAATGGCCCGCCCCTGGATGTTCACGCTTATTACCGGCAGGTCACCGATCTCGATATCGGCGAGATCACGCGCGAACTGTTGGGCAACCGCGTCACCCAGGAATCGCGGCAGAAGCTCTTCTGCGACTGCCCGAACCATGCCAGCCAATCGCATCGATCACTCCACGTGTCGCTCGACGAGCAGTGCTGGTATTGCTGGGGCTGCGGCATCGGCGGCGATGTCCTTCACTTTGTAGAGTTCTTGCAGCATGGCGTCGTAACGCGCGGTCAGACCGGCAGCATGCCCGAGTCCCACCGCCGGGCGCGGGATTTCCTAGCCGCGAAAGTCGGACTGCCGCCGCTGTCGAAGCTGGCGTCCGGAAATCCGGAGACGGCTGAGGAAGCCTATCAGGTCACTCTCCGCGTGCGTGAGACGTTGACCGCCGTGGCGGGCGCGTATCACGAGCGGCTTATCGCGAATGCCGAAGTCCTCGCCTGGTTCAAAACGAAGTATGGAATCGCCGACGAGACGATCGCGCGTCTGAAGATCGGCTTTGCTGACAACAGCGAACCCAGTGTGGCCCGAGTGCTGATGGATGGACCGGGCGCATTCACTATGCGCGATCTGACGGCCACATCAGCCTTTCGGCCAACTCCGCAGGATGGCATCGTGCCGTTCTTCGATCGCCGAATCGTGTTCCCTTACTGGAGCCGCGGGCAAGTCGTGTTCATGATTGGCCGGCGCACGCCCTGGACGCCGGATCACGACTGGGAGAAATCGAAGTACAAGAAACTCGCCGTGCGGAACGAGCGCGATCACAGTCACGTCGGCGCCTGCATTCGGAATGACATTCTCTACAACGAGGACGTCCTTGTCACCCGACCCGAGCGGGTCATCATCACCGAGGGCGTGACGGATTGCATTTCTCTGATGGAGCGTGGATTCCCTGTAGTGTCGCCAGTGACCGTGCAGATCCGCGACGCCGACTGGGAACGTCTGCTGCCGAAACTCCGAGGCGTAAAGACTGTCTACATCTGCCAGGACAACGAAGTTTCCGAGGCCGGAACGCAGGGCGCTTTGAAGACGGCGCGAGTCCTGGCGGAGCACGGCATCGCTACCCGAGTGGCCGTTTTGCCCCTTGGCGAGAAGCAGCGAGCTGCGCGGGAGAAACTTGCCGGGTTACAAGAAGGCAGTGCCGAAGCGGAAACCGCGATGGCGGACGCGAAGATCGATGTCAACGAGTTCTTCGCCTCCGGCAAGACGGCGGCCGATTTCGAAGCGATCTTGGCCGCAGCGGAAACCCCATTGGAGATGGCCATTGCCAAACTCGACTCCAGCACGCCTGAGGAGAAGCTCGAGCCGACTCTGAAGCCAATTCTCCAGGAAGTTGGCCGAATGGGTCCGTTCGAACGGGAACGCCACCTTCGGCTGATACAGGCCCGTTGCGGAAGGTCCAAGACGCCGGTCAGCATTCTGCGGCAGCAGTTGAAGGTTGTTGTCCTCGATGACAACACGCGCCGGAAACATCGCAGTGGAAAGAATCGCAACCGCGGCTCACAGACGGAGAGCGCCGGCGGCCAGCCAACACTTCCGAAAATTCAAATCAACGACCGCCAGTTGCGAGAGATCGTGTCTGACGGTTGGGCTGCGGTCCATCAAGCCAACGAGCATGGCGCCGACATTTGTCCGCATACGCCTTTCCTGTTCCATCGTGCAGGAAGACTCGTTCGGCTCGTCGTGGGCGAGGCGGGACCCGAGATCGACGAGATGGACGAGGACGCGGTCTTCGGCCTCTTGGCGCGCACAGCCGACTGGCACAGGGCCGGTGAAGATTCCATCGTCGAGACATCGCCGCCACGAGACGCCGCACGCGACATGCTGGCGTACCCCGATTTACACCTGCCGAACCTGGAGGGCGTTATCAGTACTCCCGTGTTCGGCCACAAAGGAGAGTTGATTATGAGCGAAGGCTATCACAAGGAAGACCGGGTCTGGCTGTCTCCGGACCTTGGTCTCGAACTGTCGACCATTCCAGACAAGCCTGCGACAGAGGAGGTTACCGCCGCGCGCGAGCTCCTTTTCGATGAACTGCTGGTGGACTTTCCGTTTGTGGATACGTCGGATCGAGCCCACGCAGCCACCGCGATGATCCTGCCGTTTATTAGGCGCTTGATCGATGGGCCCACTCCGATGCACTTGATCGAGGCACCCACCATGGGCTCCGGCAAAGGACTGCTGGCCAACCTCATCTCCATCGTTGCCACGGGCGCGGTTTGCGAAGCTCGCACGTTGCCGGAAAGCGAGGATGAAGTCCGCAAAATGGTGACGGCGGAACTGATGAAGGGCCGGCCAATCATACTGCTCGACAACGCCAATGATCGCCGCCAACTGTATTCATCGGCGCTCGCCTCCGTGCTGACCTCGATCCGCTGGACCGATCGCAAGCTTGGCCAGTCCGCAATGGCATCGGTTCCGAACAGCGCCCTGTGGATGATGACGGCGAATAACCCCAACCTTCACCTCGAGCTCACCCGGCGATGCATTCGCCTGCGCATCGATCCACGCGTGGACCGCCCGTGGAAGCGCACGTCCTTCAAACATCCCGAGATCGCGACGTGGGCGAAGGAGAATCGGTCGGCGCTGGTTGCGGCGATTCTGACGCTAATCCGTGCATGGATGATCGCCGGCAAGCCTCTCGATCGCGCGCGCCTCGGCTCGTTCGAGCGCTGGTCGGCCGTCATGGGCGGCATTCTCTCGGTTGCGGGCATCCCAGGTTTCCTCGCCAACCTCGAGCAGCTCTATGAAGCTGCGGACGTCGAAGGCCAAGCATGGCGAGAGTTCACAGCGGCATGGTGGGAGGCCTTTCGCGACGGACCGAAGAAGGTGAGCGAACTAAACCAATTCTGTGAAGACCGCGAACTGATGCTTCGGTTGCGCGGGGACGGGTCCGCACGATCGCAACAGACGAGGCTGGGCAGCGCCCTCGGCAGTGTTCGCGATCGCTCCTTCGATGGCCTGCGCGTCGTGCGCACTGGCGGCGCAACGAAGCACAAAGGCGTCGCGATGTACGCGTTGGAGCGCGTAGGCGATTCCGGGAATTGGGGACATGGGGGACCTCTTGGGGACGTACCCAGTGAAGGTCCCCAAGATTCAAGTACTGATAACTCAGACGATTACAACCTCTTTGGGGACCTTGGGGACGTTGAAGGGGTTACTCCGCGTGTAGAGGGAGATTTCTCTCTATGTGCCGATGGACAAGAAAGAGACATACGCGCGCACGCGCGTATTGAAGGTAGCAACAAGGTCCCCAACGTCCCCAAGGTCCCCAACACGTCCGCAAGTACTTGCACTCAAAGTGCGGATCACTTGGGGATGTTGGCGAGTGACGTCCCCACAACTGCATCGGAGGTCCCCAAGACACGCAACCGGGCACGCGTGGATCTCGCCGATCTTCCGGATGGCAGCGTGCCGCCGAACGGAAAGCAGTCATGAGCGCGCAGCCTGCCGTCGTTTCCACCAGCACGCCGGCGCAGGGCCACCTGTTCGTCTCAACAGCTCTGGACACGTGGCTCACTGAAGACTCTGCGGCGTTCGCTCGCGACGTGCAGATCAATGACACTGTTTACCGGCGCCTTGATCCCGAGTATTACGCTTGGCTTCGATCCAGAATGATGTTGGCGAAAACAGCTGCCTGCGCCGGCCACATCGGAATCGATGCCTTTCACGGTTTGCGTCGCGGGTTCAATGCAGTCCACCACTGGGCTGTCGACCGCTTCGACGAACAAGCCTTGGTTGCCGCGACAAACGCCCTCGATGTGCGCGAGTACAAGCCGCCGGCCGCAGAGCAAGAGCCACAACCGCGTGCCGTCATGCCGGCGAGCCTGGATCGAAACGCGGTCGTAGTGTCGCCTGAATCCGCCGCGCTCGTCGATGCGATTCGCGACGGTGCCATTGCTCTGGGCTGGACGTACGAGAGCCTCTATCAGACTCGGGGTGCGACGCGCTTTCCGTTAGGAGACGACTACGGGCTGGTCTGCTACCTCAAGCCGGGCGATCGCATTGGAGAGGTGACCACGTATTCCATCGAGATCATCCGGCCGAACAACGTCTGCCAGCGATTCTATAGCCCGAACGTGGACCAGCCGTGGATCAAACACGTCGCCTGCAAAGAATCTTAATTTCCGACCGGACGTTTTTCTGGCGTTTCGCGTATATTTCCAGTAAAGGCGCTGTTCGACAGGCGAGCGCAAGGCGCACCCTCCGATAGATTCCTCCCAAGCTGACCGAGAGACGGGACTCTCGCAAAACTCTCTCCCTTCCGTGTCGTACTCGAAGTGTCCCAAATGAACCAGGAGAAGCTGATCCCTTATTACGGGCCTGATGGCAGGTCGCTCGGCTTTCGCACTGTGGAAGCAGCGAAGCGCCTTCTTGCAGGCGGCTACGTGAGGCCCTCGTATGGGCGCAAGGGGCATTTGAAGGCAATCTGGTTGATTTGCGAAGACGGAAGCAACCCAGTGCAGGGGCACGCAAACACCGGCACTCACTACAGCTTCATCGAGGCACTTGAGCACGGTCGCTGCTGGAAGCTTCGGCGGTTGGATCGCAGCGATGAGGACGGCGTACCGTTCACGACTCGCGGCGTCTTTCTGCAAGTTGTGACGGATTGCCTGGTGAAGTGAAGCAGCCGAGAAGCGACTGCGGAAATTCCGCAGTGGTGATTGGGTGAGCGAAGCCACTGCCATCACACCCAGATGACTCGCCACATTGAGACTGGGCCAGTTGATCAGTTCATGCAAGAGCCACGGCGCAGAAGACTGCCCGGATCATCGCAGCAGGCATGCGGAGTCGACACGGGAGGCGTAAGTCGTAGCAATTGTGGGTCCTAGGTGGGGCCTCCAAGGCTCGGGTTAAAGGATGGCACAACCTCGGTAGCGTTTCAGGAATGAAACGGTTGTCGGTTGTCACCCGCGACGCGAGGGACGCCTTCTTTCAAGGGTTTGCGGGCGTCGCACGTTAGCGCCGTTGACCACCTGGTGGTCACAAGTGACATTTCATCGTGGCCAATGCTCCACATCTTGAAGCACGGTCGTTCGGCAAGATTGCCGTGCCGACGCCCGGCACGCCGGCCAGGCTGACATCGGATGCCAGTCTCCGCGTCGGGAGGCTCCGTTTCGCCGCCATGATCGGCGAGGTCGGACGGGTATTCCTCGGCGTGGCCGGGATGAACAAAGCAAATGGCGTTGGCGTGATCAAAGAGTTCTGGCCGACCGGCGCGGGCGGCGGAGTGGCAGATAAGTTCGTTGTCGAATCCTCGAACGGCGATCTGCTGCGGCCAGCGGACTACTACATCGACGCCAACACTGCCGGTGAGAGGTTGATCGTTTCCTACTGGATCTGGGTCCCGAACTGGGCCAACTGATCGCACGTGCCGGTGCATGCGAGTGCTTCTGATTCAACTCGATGGGAAACTGCCCAACCTCGCACTCATGCGGATCGCCTCCCACCACCGGCAACGTTGCGACACCTGCGAGCTTCGGTTCGGCGCTCAATTCGAGGTTGGGTTGTGGGATGACTTCGGAGCCATCTACGGCTCAGCGATTTTCGTGAAGACCAGGCCGCTCGTGGCGAGGCTCTTCTCTGTCTATCCGAGGGCGATCGTTGGCGGTACCGGGTACGATGTTCGGTCCACCGTGGAAAGCCACGGGATCACCACTCAGGATCTCGATTACTCGCTCTACCCGGCTTTCCGTCAGTCGATCGGATTCACGCAGCGCGGATGTCGGTTGCGTTGTCCTTTCTGTGTTGTCCCGGAGAAGGAAGGCCGAGTGAGGGCAGAGCGTACGGTTCACGAAATCTGGCGAGGCGATCCGTGGCCCCGAGAGCTGTTGCTCCTCGACAATGATTTCTTCGGTCAGCCTCACTGGCGGGACCGCATGCGTGAGCTCCGCGAAGGGCGCTTCAAGGTCTCGCTTAACCAAGGCATCAATTGCCGCTGTTTGACCGAAGAAGCGGCGGAAGCCATCGCGTCCGTGGATTACCGCGACGATTCGATGCAGGTGAAGCGGATCTACACCGCGCGGGACAGCAAGGCCGATGAGACGCAGGTCTTCGCTGGGTTGGACCGATTGGTGAAGCACGGCGTGAAGCCGGACCACATCATGGTCTACATGCTCATCGGTTACTGGCCCGGTGAGACGCACGAGGATCGCGATTACCGGCGCAAGCGATTACGCGACTTTGGAGCGCGGCCGTATCCGATGCCGTATGTCCGAACTCTGGAGCTCGTGGGATTTCAGCGCTGGGTAGTGGGCGCGTATGACAAGCGGGTGCCCTGGCGGGATTGGTCAGCGAGTGCGTTCGAGCCTCGCAAACTGGGCAGCCCACAGCAAACTGAACTGCTTCCTCTCCTTCAGTGACGGACGTGCAAATCAAACCCGCGATGGCGAAGCGGATCGAACTATGGGCGGTTGATCGCCTGGTCCCGTACACGAAAAACGCGCGGACGCACTCGGACGCGCAGGTCGCACAAATCGCGGCGTCGATTGTGGAGTTCGGCTTCAATTCGCCGATCCTGATCGATTCCAACGCCGGCATCGTTGCTGGGCACGGGCGTTTGCTCGCGGCGAAGAAGCTCGGGCTGACTGAAGTGCCGGTGATCGTCCTCGATCACTTGACTGAGATCCAGCGCCGAGCCTACGTGCTTGCCGATAACAGGCTCGCAGAGTCCGCGGGCTGGAATGAAGATCTACTGACCGCGGAGTTGGCGGCACTCGAGGCCGAAGGATTCGAACTCGGCGTCATCGGCTTCACCGACGCTGAACTCGAAGGCATGCTGGCCGAAGCGGCGCCGGCACAGGAGGAGCCGGAAGCCCCAGAAGAGATCCCGGATGCTCCGGCGGTCGCGGTCACCCAGCCTGGCGACCTGTGGGTGATCGGGCCTCACCGATTGCTGTGCGGCGACTGCCGCGACTCGTCCACAGTCGAGCGCCTTCTGGCAGGAGCGAAGGCGAACGTGGTGGTGACGTCGCCGCCGTATGCGACGCAGCGCGAGTACGACCCATCGAGTGGTTTTGAGCCGATCCCGCCGGAGAAGTATGCCGACTGGTACCGGGATGTGGCCGCCAACCTCCGAGCCGCGCTGGCCGAGGATGGATCGTACTTCCTCAACATCAAAGAGCACGCAGCCGAGGGCGAGCGCCACCTGTATGTGAAGGATCTCGTCATCGCCCACAAGCGGCAATGGGGCTGGCGATTCGTCGATGAATTCTGCTGGCGGAAAACAGACAATGGCGTGCCGGGTGGTTGGAACAACCGTTTCAAGAATGCATTTGAGCCGGTCTTTCACTTCTGCGTGCAACCGACGATCAAGTTCCGGCCCAAGGCAGTCGGTCATGTTTCTGATGATTGCTTCGATTACTCGCCCGACAATCCGAAATCCACGTCGGGAAGCGGGCTGCTCGGCACCGGCCCGCGAGGCGCTGCGGCCGGCAACGATGAAGCGGCCGACAACGAGGGGCGGCACACCGGTATTGCCCGGCCAAGCAACGTGATCGAGGTTCGAACGGAAAGTAACCAGGGATCGCATTCGGCTCCGTTCCCGCGCGCGCTGGTCGAGTTCTTCATCAAGGCTTTCTCCGACCCGGGTGATCTCGTCTTTGATCCGTTACTCGGGAGCGGAACAACGATGGCTGCCGCACACGTGCTCAATCGTGTCGGTTACGGCATCGAGATCAGCCCGGCGTATTGCGATGTGATCGTGCGTCGAATCAAGCATCTGACTGGCATCGAGCCGATGCTCGCGACCGGAGAGAAGTTCAACGACATTGCCGCGCAGCGCGGTTCCACTGCTGCCGGCGATCTACGACTTCGCGACGCGAAGTCGATCCGCCGAAAACCAAACGGCATGCCCTGCTACGCACCCAAAGGCGCCGTTCGGTAGCGGCAAACACTCAGCACAAACCAACTGACAAGGAGAAAATCACTTATGCCCGAAGTTGCTACTCCGAACCAGGGCGAACGCGAGTTCGAGACTGGTTCGGACGAATCGTTCAAAAGCGTCAACGCCAGCGCGAGCGCCACTCACACTGAGAACCAGCGGGTGACGTACGCCAACATCAAGCGCACCTACGACGTGTATCAGGATCTGGACGTTCAGGCCGCCCGCCAAGCGCTGATCGAACAGACGCGCCTCAACCAGATCGCCTCGCAGGCTCTCCAGAACGCCGTCGAGACCGCCAACATGGTCGGCAAGCGAAGCATCGAGCTGAACAACCTGGCTCACGACTCGTTCTGGAATCCGGTGGCCAGCGGCGCCGGCATGAACCTGACCGCGGGCGCCGTTCCCGCCAACCGCGCTACCGACGTAAGCGCCGCAGGCGTGGGTGTGGACGCGCAGGCCGTCGCGGCGGCCGTTGCCAAGCAGGTGGACGCCACCATCACCCCGGTGTTGGCGACGCTCCAGCAGATCGTCCAGGCGCTCGCGACGGCGACCACGTCCATTGCGAACGTCGTCAACCAGGCGCAGCCGAAGACGGCGTAGCGTCTTCCTCCGACCGGGGCGGCAGCCGTTGTGGGCCGCCCCGGATTTTCGCTTGGAGATGAAACCGATGAACACCCTGTTGATCATCCTCCGGATCTTTCCGCTCGTCCTCGCAGCGGTCAAAGCCGTCGAAGAGGCTATCCCGCTGCCGGGCCAGGGCAAACAGAAACTCGATCTCGTTCTCGACGTGATCAAGTCCGCTTACGACGCCAGCACCGAGCTGATGAAGCAATTCAGTTGGGAAAAGCTGGTCACTCTCGTGGTGCCGATGATCGAGAAGATCGTCGCGCTCCACAACTCTCTCGGTCTTTTTCAGAAATCCGCTCAACCCGACAAACCATGACGGACCTACAGGTGGTGCGCTGGCCGGTGGAGAAGTTGATCCCATACGCCCGGAATGCGCGGACGCATAGTGACGAACAGGTCGCCCAGATCGCGGCGTCGATCGCCGAGTTTGGCTGGACGAACCCGATACTCGCCGGCGCTGACGGGATCGTCATCGCCGGCCACGCACGCCTGCTGGCCGCTCGCAAACTGGGCATGACCGAGGTTCCGGTCATCGTCCTTGATCATCTCACCGAAACACAACGGCGCGCTCTTGTTTTGGCCGACAACCGGCTTGCGTTGAATGCCGGTTGGGACGAGGAGATGCTGCGGGTCGAGCTCGAGGCGCTGCGCGAAGACGATTACAACCTCGACGTGATAGGGTTCGGCGACGACGAACTCGAAGCGCTGCTCGCGGAACCGGAGAACGAAGCCGCTGGCAACACAGATGACGACGCGGTTCCGGAGACGCCAGAGACCGCCGTGACGGTACCTGGCGACGTGTGGCTGATGGGTGACCACCGTCTTCTATGCGGCGACGCTACGCAGATGGACGCTGTCGAAAAGGTCCTCGCCGGCGGCCTGGCTGATCTGGTTTGGACAGACCCTCCCTATAACGTCAACTACGGCGCCACGATGAAGGACAGGCTACGTGGCAAGAAACGGAAAATCGCCAACGACAACCTGGGCGATGGATTCGAACAGTTCATGCGCAACACCTGCGTGAACATGCTGGCGGTGAGCAAAGGCGCCATGTACATCTGCATGTCCTCCTCGGAGCTTCACACGCTGCACAAGGCATTTACTGAGGCTGGCGGTCACTGGTCCACGTTCGTCATCTGGGCGAAGAACACATTCACCATGGGACGGTCTGATTACCAGCGGCAATACGAGCCGATCCTTTACGGTTGGAAAAACGGCACGGATCACTATTGGTGCGGTGCCCGCGACCAGGGCGATGTATGGCTCGTCAAGAAGCCAGTGAGTAACGATCTGCATCCGACGATGAAGCCAGTGGAGCTGGTGGAGCGCGCGATTCGCAACTCGAGTAAGGGTCGCGACACGGTGCTCGATCCCTTCGGCGGCTCGGGCTCGACGTTGATCGCTTGCGAGAAGTGCGGCCGCCATGCGCGGCTGATTGAACTGGAGCCGAAGTATTGCGATGTCATCATCAGACGCTTCCAGGAATTCAGCGGCAAGCCGGCGACCCTCGAGGCTGATGGCCGTAAGTTCAGCGAGGTCGCAGCGGAGCGCCTTGGGGTGGCCGCATGAATCGAACGCTGCCGCCGGGAGCTGGCTCAGATCGAGTCCGAGCTACGCGCGGGGAATCCAGATATCCAGGGACTGTGCCTGGCCTTGTCCGATTGGTCGGTAGAGCTTCGCATTCTTGAAAGTCTTCCATGGAAAAACAAATTCTTCAGCTCCTGATTCCCGGCATTGGTTTGATCTCAGGACTCATCGCGACCTACGTCAGTTTGCAGAACCGCGCGTTGCTTGCCGAGGTGCGCCGCGAAATTGCCGAGCTCGAAAATCGGCTAATTTTGCGCATCAACGGCACGTACGTCCGGAGGCAAGAGTGTGGCTTACGCGAAGAGCTTGTCCACGAGAGGCTCGCCTCGATCGTGGATGAGCTGAAGAACAGAAACGCCGCCAGCGATTGAGGCTGGCGGCGTACGAGGCGGGAGTTGACTACTGGCTGACCTTGTAGGAGCGGTCACCACTTTCGGACTTGAAGGACTCGACCTTGATGCCCATCTTCTTTGAGAGGCTGCCGGAGATGAACCCGCGTACGCTGTGCGCCTGCCAGCCCGTTGCGGACATTATGTCGGCGAGAGTCGCGCCGGTCGGGCGCTTCAACAGATCGAGCACGATGGCCTTCTTGCTGCCCTCGCGCGCCCCTTTGGTTGTGGGCGCGCCGTCCTCGGCCTTGGAGGCCTTCCTTGACTTCTTCGGCTTCGGCGCAACGTCGGCCGCCTGTGGCGCGGGGGCGGCGTCCAGGCGTTGGATGGCCTTCCAGACTCGGGCCACCGCCGTCTTGCGGTCTGTGAACTTCTTGATCGCTTTCAGCTCGTCGAAGGGCGCCACTCCGGCGAAGCTGTTCCAGATCTGGAGCAGGCGGTCGCCGGGCCAGTTGGCAGCGAGCTTGGCAAGCTCCTTTTCGGTGCCGAAATGCTCTTGGCCTTCGGGGATCTGCTCGGCGGCAGGGAAGGCCGTGATGTTGTTGTCGGTGTCGATGGCAAACAGTCTCATGGTTCGATTGCTCCTTTGGTGTCAAAACTTCAGGCCGGCGATCTTGTCGTCGGCGGTGATGGTGAGGTACTTGTAATAGCCACTGGCGAGGCGGGCCCATCCCCAGGGCGTCGTTAGCTCATGCCGGGCGGCAATGCGGCTCAATTTGAGTCGATGTGTTCCGTTGTCGAATTCCTTCTTGAGGTGGCCCCAGCGGTCGAGCTTCCAGCCGTTCCGTTTGGCCCAGGCGATCAGTTCGTCGCGGGTAATCATGGCGAACCCATTCATCGCTTCGGTCCGCCGGAATAGCAAGGCTGAAGTTCGAGTTTTCGGAAAGAAAGATCTATGGCACTCGTGAGCCAGCGAGCCTATGCGCGGCACCGCGGCGTCAGCCTGGCGGCCGTGCAGAAGGCGATCAAACTCGGCCGCATCCGAACGGCGGCAGATGGGAAGATCGACGTTGAGCAAGCCGACCGCGACTGGGAGCGGAACACCAACTATGGAGGTTCAGTCGCTACAGGTGATGCCTCCGTGTCTGGGCCCAGCTACGCGCAGTCACGAGCGGTGCGCGAAGTCTACACCGCACGGTTAGCGAAGCTCGAATACGAGGAGCGCATTGGCAAACTCGTGCCGGCGGACCAGGTCACCATTGCCGGGTTCACGAAGGGCCGGACGGTTCGTGACCACATGATGATCATCCCGGATCGGGTTGCGGCGCAGATCCGAGCCGACTTGGCCGGAGCTTTGATAGCAGCCTGCCGGGAACTCAGCGCACCGGCTCAGATTGCCGAGATGGTCTTGGCGAAGATCGATCTCGACCACATTCACGGCGTACTGACGTCCGAGATCCGCACCGTCTTGGCCGAGATTGCGGGGCTTCCCGATCATGGCTGATAGTCAACAGTCCGTCGAGCAGATCTACGGCGATGCGTTCAATGCCGGTCTGCGGCCGGATCCGTTGCTCACTGTGTCGGAATGGGCGGACCGTTATCGCCGGTTGTCAGGCAAGGCGGCGAGTGAGCCCGGACCGTACCGCAGCGACCGCACACCTTACATGCGGGAGATCATGGATTCGCTGTCGCCGTCCTGTCCCGTGGAGCGCGTCGTGTTCGCCAAGGGCGCGCAGCTCGGCGCGACAGAAGGGGGGAACAACTGGGTCGGCTACGTGGTGCACAAGGCACCTGGGCCGATGATGGTGGTGCAGCCGACTGTTGAACTCGCCAAGCGCAACTCGAAGCAGCGCGTCGATCCGCTGATTGAAGAGAGCGAAGTCTTGCGGGCGCTGGTGAAGAGTCCGCGCTCGCGCGACTCGGGAAACACTGTCTTGTCGAAGCAGTTTCCCGGAGGCGTACTGGTGATGACCGGAGCCAACAGCGCTGTGGGCTTGCGCTCGATGGCGGTCCGGTATCTATTCCTAGATGAAGTGGATGCGTACCCGGGCGACGTCGACGGTGAAGGCGATCCGATCAACCTTGCCTGCGCCCGCACGCGCACGTTCTCGCGGCGCAAGATCTACATGGTCTCGACGCCACTGATCATGGGCGAGAGCCGCATCGAGGCTGTCTTCGCCGAGAGCGATCAACGGCGGTTCTGGGTGCCGTGCCCGTACTGCCAGAACCACCAGGTGCTCAAGTTCGATCGGCTTCGTTGGCCGAAGGGAGAACCGGGGAAAGCCGCTTACTTCTGCGAGCACTGCGAGCAGGCCATCTCCAATCACCAGAAGAGCTGGATGCTGCCGCGCGGCGAATGGCGTGCTTCGGCCGACGGAGATGGCCGCACGCGCGGCTATCATCTGTCGAGCCTCTACAGTCCGGTGGGCTGGTACTCATGGGAACGCGCCGCGGACGACTGGGAGAAGGCGCAGAAGGACGTCGAACTGTTGAAGTCCTTCGTGAACCTGGTGCTTGGCGAATCCTGGCAGCAGCGGGGCGATGCGCCCGACTGGCTGCCGCTATACGATCGCCGCGAGGAGTATCGCATCGGCACGGTCCCTAACGGAGTGTTGTTCCTCACCGCTGGCGCCGATGTTCAGCGCGATCGCATCGAGGTCGAGATCGTCGGATGGGGCCGCAACAAAGAGTCGTGGTCAGTGGACTACATTGTGCTGCCTGGCGATACGGCGGAACCTGCGATCTGGCGTCAGTTGGACGCAATCCTCGACCGTGAGTTTCCTCATGCCAAGGGCCCGGTCATGCCGATTCGGGTTATGTGCGTGGATGCCGGCTTCAACCCGGAAGTCGTTTACGAGTGGGTGCGCCGCCATCCGCAAGCGTCGTGGGGCGCCGCGTCAGAAGCTGCAGGCGCTGCCGCACCGTATCCGAAGACCGCCGTCGCCGTGAAAGGGACTGGCGCGACCGATCGGTTGTTAGTGCGCCCGACCGTGGTCGATTGCGGAAGCCGGCGATGGGGTGTGCGGCTATGGCTGCTCGGGACGCCGGTGGCGAAGCAGCAACTCTACAACTGGCTCAGGCTGCGCAAGCCGCCGAATGAAAGTGGTGAGTCCTATCCGGCCGGATTCTGTCACTTTCCGCGCTACGACGAAGAGTACTTCCGGCAGTTGACTTCGGAAAGTGCTGTGGAAGGCCGCTGGGAGCCACTGCCAAACCGTCGCAACGAAGTCCTGGACGCCCGCGTGTATGCGCGCGCGGCAGCGGCCATCTTCGGCATGGACCGCTTCACCGAAGACGACTGGCGCGTGTTAGAACGCAACCTGGCGCCAGCAACAGACGAAGGCGCGGACACTCCGGCGAGACGTGTCGTGCGCTCGCGGTTCCTGGAAAGATAGGCCGTGTCGTACACGCCCGAACAGATTGCCGCGATGAAGAACGCACTCGCCAGCGGCGTGCTGCGAGTGCGCTTCGCCGACCGCGAGATGGAGTACCGCTCGTTCAAGGAAATGCAGGCAATCATCGATGCGGCTGAAGCAGAGATAGCCGAGCAGAACGGCACGCCGCCCAATCGGCAGATCCACGTTTCAACCAGCAAAGGCCTCTGACAGCGTGAACATTTGGAAGCGAATCCAGGCCAACGTGTTTCCGCGGCGAAAGGGGATGTATGGCTTTGAAGCCGCGTCCGCCAGCCGCCGCACCTACGGATGGAATCCATCCACTGGCGACATCAACACGCTACTGGCCGGTGGCATCGAGAGCCTGCGGCCGCGCTCGCGCGACATGGTCCGGCGAAATGCCTGGGCGACCAACGCGCTTGATGCCTTCGTGGGAAATGCGATCGGCGTTGGCATCAAGCCGCAGTCCGCGCATCCGGATTCAGCTCTGAAGGAGAAGATCCAGGAGTTGTGGCTGCGGTGGACGGATGAGGCCGATGCCACGGGTCTGACCGACTTCTACGGCTTGCAGGCGCTGGCGTGCCGAACGGTGATGGAGGCAGGCGAGTGTTTAATAAGGATGCGGCCGCGCCTGCCCAAGGATGGGCTGTCGGTTCCGCTGCAACTCCAGTTGCTCGAACCCGAGCACCTGCCGACGATCGAAACACGACGGCTGGAGAATGGCAACTACCTTCGCTCCGGCATCGAGTTCAACGGCATAGGCCAGCGCGTGGCTTATCGCCTCTACCGCGAGCATCCCGGCGATGTCTCAAACCCCATGGCATCGACCGAACTGGTACGTGTGCCCGCGGAATGGGTGCTGCACTTGTTCCGGCCCATTCGGCCCGGGCAACTCCGTGGCCAGCCATGGCTGACCCAGGTTCTTCTGAAGCTCCATGAGCTGGACCAATACGACGACGCGGAACTGGTTCGAAAGAAGACGGCAGCGATGTTCGCCGGCTTCGTTGTGAAGAGTTCGCCTGGGAGTCCCATCCTGGGTGAGAAGGCAAATGGCAGCGGGACACCGGTGGCCAGCCTTGAGCCCGGGACACTACAGATTCTCCTGCCCGGCGAGGACATCAAGTTCTCGAATCCGGCGGACGTCGGGGCGAGTTACGAGACGTTCATGCGGGTGCAGTTGCGCTCGATTGCGGCCGGCATGGGCATCACATACGAGCAGTTGACCGGCGACTTGACCGGCGTCAACTACTCTTCGATCCGCGCGGGCCTGCTTGAGTTTCGACGCCGCTGCGAGCAGTTCCAACACCAGGTGATCGTGTTCCAGATGTGCCGTCCGATCTGGCGGCGCTGGATCGAACTGGCAATCATCACTGGCGCATTGCCGAAGCAAGGCGACGTTGCACTCTACTACAACGCGAAGTGGATTCCACCCGGCTTTGCTTGGGTCGATCCACTCAAGGACATCAAGGCCCAGATCATGGCCGTGCGCGCGGGCTTCAAGAGTCGCGCCGAGGTTGTGTCCGAGCTGGGCTACGACGTCGAAGCAACTGACCGGGAGATCGCTGCGGACAATGCGCGTGCCGATTCGTTGGGCCAGAGTTACGACACTGATCCGCGGCCTGACGACTCCAATGCATCCGACGAGAGCGAAACATGACCACTCGAAGCAACGAAGTTCTGCGCCTGTTCGGCGCCAAGCCCCTCTTAATTGAGGCCGCGAAACTGGATGCCGTATACGCGACACGCCGGCCGTACGCGCTTCAAAATGGCGTTGCCATTATCGACATTGCGGGTGTCCTGGCGAACGAACCATCCCTGTTCGATGCCATCGTCTACGGTGCGACAGCTTACGGCCAGATCCTCGATGAAGTCGAACAAGCCATTGCCGATCCGGAAGTGCGAGGCGTCCTTCTGCGAGTGAACTCGCCTGGCGGTGATTCCGACAGTGCGTTCGAGACCGCCGACACACTTGAGCGGCTCGGCAAGCAGAAGCCGCTTTGGGCCGTCGCGGATAACTCGATGTTCAGTGCGGCGTACTTACTGGGCAGCTCCGCCGCGCGGATCTACGTGCCCGCGTACACGGGCGGCGTCGGCTCAGTCGGCGTCTACGCGCAGCATGTGGATTGGAGCGAGTACAACCGCAAGCTCGGCGTGAAGGTCACCTATATCGCCGAGGGCGAAGGCAAGACGGATGGCAACCCAGACGAACCACTGTCCGACGCGGCCCGCGCCACACTTGAGGCCGAGGTCGCGCGGCTGTATGGCCTGCTTGTGTCAGCCGTGTCGGCGCGTCGCGATCTGACCGAGGATGCGGTCCGCGAACTTGGCGCCGCCCTCAAGTACGGGCCCGATGCAGTCACCGCGGGACTAGCCGACCGCACAGGGACATTCCGTGACGCTCTCTCCGACCTGATTGCTGCGGCACGGAAGTCCGGGGTGAGTGTCGGCCCCACCATTTCAAAACCAGGAGGCAACCAAGCTATGACCGAAGAAACGGCTCGGGTCGAAAACCCCGAACCCCCACCTATTGACGTTGACAGGATTCGCGCCGACGCGCGCCAGCAAGGATACGCCGAGGCGCGAGAGATAGTCGAACTGTGCGCGTTGGCGCGCATGCCCAGCCGGGCGATCAGCCTGCTCGTCCGCAACGCAAGCGTCGGCGAAGTTCGCCAGCAACTGCTCGAGGCTATGGTTGCGGAAGACGCGCCGGAGATCCACTCGCACGTCATGCCGGAGACCGGCACGCGCACCGAGGCCTCCGCCGAGAGCAGCCCGGTGGTTAAGGCCGTGGAGCGCATGGCCGCCGCCACGAAAGGAGGCAAGTAACTCATGTCCGTTATCACCGAATCGAAGCGCTTGGGCGATTGGCTCAAGTGGGAGCAGGAAAATCAGTACAGCCGCGACATCGTCACGGTTCTGGCCGGCAGCGGTTCGGACCGTGTGCTGACCAGCGGGATGGTGCTCGGTCGCGCCACGACGGGAACGGCCACAAGCGCGGCTGTTGCCGGCAACACCGGCAACGGCACCATCACGGCGAACCCGACTGTCGGCCAAGGCGCCAAGCCTGGCGTCTACCAACTCGTCTGCATCGAACCCGCAGCCAACGGCGGCAAGTTCTCGGTCGAGGATCCCGACGGCATCCTGATCGGGGTCGCCACGGTGGGCGCGCCATTCACGACGCATCTGACGTTCACCATCGCTGACGGCGGAACCGACTTCGTCGCGGGAGATGCGTTTACCATTGCGGTCGCCGCCGGATCCGGCAAGGTCAAGCAGATCGACTTCGCCGGTGCCGATGGTTCGGACATCGCTTGTGGGCTGCTGACCGAAGACACGACAGCACCCAACAGCGCGGACCGGTCTGCAGTCGCCGTCGTGCGCAACGCGATCGTCTCCGACAACGGCATCACCTGGCCGGCTGGCGCGACCACCGACCAGAAGAATGCGGCCATCGCCCATCTGAAATCTCTGGGCATTCTGGTCCGCCAAGGAGCCTAAATCCATGCTGAATCCCTTTGCGAATGATGCCTTCAACATGGTGGCCCTGACGGCCGCCATCAACAAGATCCCGAACAACTACGGGCGACTGGAGCAGTTGAATGTCATGTCGCCCGAGGGAGTTCGAACTCGCACCATCCTCATCGAGGAGATGAGTGGCGTGCTGAACTTGCTACCGACGATGCCCGTAGGTGCACCGGGTTCGCTCGGCACCCAGGGGAAACGCAAGGTGCGCTCCTTCGTGATCCCGCACATCCCGCACGATGATGTGGTCCTTCCGGAGGAAGTCCAGGGCTTGCGTGCGTTCGGCTCGGAAAACGAGCTGGAGGCGTTGTCGAACCTGATCGCCAAGAAGCTCCAGAACATGCGCAACAAGCACGCCATCACACTGGAGCATCTGCGGATGGGCGCTCTCAAAGGCGTGATCCTGGATGCCGACGCTTCCACGATTTACGACCTGTACTCGGAGTTCGGCATTACGCAGAAGACCGTGAACTTCGCGTTGACGACGAACTCGACCGAAGTGATCAGCAAGGTGCTCGAGGTGAAGCGCCACATCGAGGACAACCTCCGCGGCGAGTTCATGACCGGCATCATGTGCCTCTGTTCGCAGGGCTTCTTTGATGGCCTCACCACGCACGCGAAGGTGAAGGAGGCGTACCAACGTTGGCAGAACGGCCAGATCTTGTTCTCCGACAACCGCACAAACTTCAGCTTCGGCGGTGTCGTGTTTGAGGAGTATCGCGGCCAGGCGACGGACGCCGGCGGCACGGTGCGGAAGTTCATCGCCGACGATGAGGCGCACTTCTTCCCGCTGGGCACGGCCTCAACGTTTCGGACCTACTTCGCACCGGCGGACTTCAACGAAACGGCGAACACGCTCGGCTTGCCGGTTTACGCCAAGCAGGCGCCGCGAAAATTCGAGCGCGGCACCGACATCCACACGCAGTCGAACCCATTGCCGATCTGTCTGCGGCCGGAAGTGTTGGTCAAAGGCACCAAGGCCTGAGGCTGCGCGATGGCGGATTGGACCTCCTTGCTGGGCACCCTGAACTCGACCGCAGTCGGTGTGTTCGGCAGGGAGGTTTCCTACATCCCTTCAACTGGCGACGCTTTTACGATCCGCGCGATCGTTGAGACGGCCAAACAGACGGAGGAGACGGCGCCCGGCATCTATGCGGCCATGTTTCTCTGTTCGGCAGATTTGCCTAAACCCCCAGAGCGGGGCGACGAGGTTTCGATCGACGGCACTCTCTACAAGGTTTTCGATATCGACGCTGATGCCGGCGGAGGCATTGTGCTCCGGCTCCGGCAGGTGTAAGACGATCATGCCCTCGGTTCGCATTTACCAGAAGAAACAAATCCGCCTCGATTTATTGAACTTCCGCCAGAGTCAGATGTTCAAGATCGGCAACGTTGGCGTGGCGGCGGTAAAGAACCGCTTGAGTGCAGCGTTGGGCCCGGAAGACTCGCCCGCAAAACCACTCACGAAGCGGTACGCCATTCGGAAGACCAGGCTCGGTAAAGGTAATCGCCGGAACCTCACGTTCACGGGAGATATGTTGCGCAACTTCATGGTCCGAACGGTGAGTGAGAACAGAGCCAAGGCGAGTCTCTCAACCCGCAAGGATCGCATCAAGGCGTGGGTCAACCAGAAGATCGAACCGTGGGCGGCCTTTTCGCCGAAGAATAGGGAGGCCGTGCTGGAGGCGGCGCGCCGCGTGATGGCCGAGATTGTGCCGCGGCTTTCGATCGAACGCTTTCTGGGCGGTCAGCAGCGATGATTGATCCTTCTGTTTTGGTCGACAATCTGGTCGATCTGCTTCGTGACATCCCGGAACTCGTTGCCGAGGTAGCCGGCGATGAGGAGCGCGTCTTCGCTTACCACGATCAGTATCCCAAGCGGTCGAGCCTCGCGAATGCGATTCACCAGATGCCGGCGCCGTCGGTGATGGCGGTGTGGCAGGGGACCGCGCCCGGTTCTTTCGGCAGCGCGGAGGTGTGGAAGCACCAGGTCAGCCTCTACCTGCGCGCTCGCGAGACCTTCGATGGCGACCCGCCAACTGCCTACTACCGCCTGTTCCGGCTGATTACGAAGGGCGTGCCGGCCTCGGCCGCGGTGCCGATGCTGAATGCGACGGTCCACCCATCGTGCCATCCGATGGACCTTCCGCTCATTCAGCGACAGACAGATGCGGAAGGGCTCGATTACTTCGAAGTGCCCATTACCTTTACGGAGATCGGCGATGACTAAAGAGACGGTATGGCTTGCCCCTCCTTTCGGGCAGGGTGAGCCGCGTGAAGTTGAAGCAAAGCCCGAAGTGATTGTGCCGTTGATGAATACTGGTTGGTCGCAGTGTGCCCCGCCGTCCGCGGGCGCAGAGGAGGTGACCGAGCATGTCGGTTAGGACGCAGGAGATCCTGATTGGCTTCGGCAAGGCGAAGCAGACGGACATCGCTACTGCCAACGTGGTCGGCGGGATCTGGCAGTTAAAGAAGCTCAATGCCGCCCTCGCCAATCCGAAGCTCAACACTGAGAATGACGCCGAGGAGTTCGGCAAAGGTCACGAGTACATCACCGAGGTATTCAAGACTTCGTGGGATGTGGCGGGCACTATCGAGAAGTATCTGAGCGCGGAGATCGCCGCATGGGCAATGGCGTTCGGCTTGGGCAAAGTCGTGAAGTCGGGCGCCAATCCGAACTGGGTTTACACCTGCACGCCGCCGAATCCAGCCAATGGTGATGCCGTCGAACTGCCCTTCTTCTCCTTCATCGAACAGATCCGCCCAGGGGCCGGCGTCGTGCTCGACCGCATGGCGGTTGGCTGTGGCGTCGAATCGTGGCAGATCGCGGTAGCCAGTGGGCCCGGCCGCGCGAACTCGAAGATCACGATCGAATTCGTTGGTTCCGGCAAACTCACTGAGCCTTCCGGCATCACGCTTCCCGCCGCGACTGTGGAAAAGCTACTTCCGTCCGCGTCGCTCGCGCTCACGATCAACGGCACCAACTACGTCACAAACAAGAACATCATCTCGCTCGAGTTCGGCGGCAAGAACAACATCCGGCTGGACGACGGGTTCTATCCGGGTTCCGGCTTCCAAACTCCAGCCGATGCGACCAGCGGCGCGATCCGCGGCCGCATGGAGTACGGGAACCGGCAGTTCAACCTGAAGTTCGTCGCTCGGTTCGTGAACGGATCGGACGAACTGACCAAACTCAAGAATCAGACCACCGGAACCGCGGTCATCACGCTCACTTATGACGCGAACAACTCGCTCGAAGTCACATTCGCCAAAGTGTCGTTCTCGATGGCCGAGGTCGTCGATACGGACGGTCGCGTGACAGTGTCGGTCGAGTGCGCGCCGATGTACCTGGCCGGCATCATCTCGGCAGTCGCGAAGTGCAACGTTGATGGCATCTGCCAGTGAGGACTTCTATGGAAACGATCATTCCTGTCTTTGATGCGACTGTGCCCGTCGCGATACAGCTCCGGACACCCGGCGGCGTGAAGACCGTCCGAGTCCGATTTCCTTCCGATGATCAATGGGCCGAACGACAGCGCCGCCGCAAAGTCATCATCAAGAATCTCGGGCGCGGGACTTCCGAGACCATCATTCCTAATGCCGAGGATGTGGACGCCGCGCTGCTCGCGAAAATCCGCATCGAGGAGGAAACACCCGCCGACGTCGACGCCTTCGAAGCCGTGAAATGCATGGAGCAGTTGGCGCAAGCTGAGGTGGACGATGTGGTCCACGTTGGCGACGCTTTCCGCGTGACCACGCGTGTCCTTGGTGGCACGACGGTCCATCTGCTCCGCATGCCGTCTGCGAGGGACGTCTTCGAATACCGGCGCGGGTTCGCTCGTGTGCTCGATCTGCCGTTCAACAAGCAGGAACTGACCATCAACCTGCGTGCGGCCGGCGACCTCTATAAGAAGCTCGTCCAGGCCACCGAAGGCTATGTCGGCGATGTGCCCATCATCCACCAGGCCGTCGCAGTCAAGGCCGCCATCGACGCGCTCGACGCCGGATTCCAGGAGGACCGCGACCCAAACTTCTGAACGGCGAGTGGCCGGACAACCCGTCGCTCCGCTATCTCGTCTACTGGGCACTGCGTCGCGACGACCTCTGCAACCCGCAACTCTGTCCGGATGCGCCCGACAGTGAACGCTGTGATCATTGCCCGCTGAACAGAATCGATGAGGCGCAGAACAGCGAGAGCGGAATATTGATCCGGCGCGCCCTGGACATGCGGGCAGCGCTGAAACTTGGTCTCCGGATTTCGCTCGACGAGATCCGCGCCGACGAATTCATGGCGATGCAGATCCTGGAAGAAGAACGGGATCGGCACGAGCGCGAACAGACTCCAGGAAACCATGGCCAGCAGTAACCAGGTCGAACTGGTCGTCACCGTTGAGGTCGACAAGGCGAATCAGTCGATCAAGAGCGTCAACGCCAACCTGTCGAGCATCGAGAGCACCGCCGCGAAAAGTGCACGCGGAACTGCGGCGGGGATCGACGGAATGACGGCGGCCATGGTGAAGGGCGCCACGGCCGGCAACCTGCTCGCGGACGCCATTAAGACCGCTCTGCACTGGGTGAAAGAGTTCACCATCGACGCGGTGAAGGATGCTGCCCACGTCGAGCGGTTGGAGCAGGCGACTCTTGCGCTGGCGAGGGCCCACGGCGTCTCTGCGGAGTCCGTGAAGAGGACCTCTCAAGCAATTCAGGACTTGAACCTTGAGGACGAGGTCGCTCTCCGGACCATCAACAGACTGATCGTTGCTGATCTCGGACTGGAGAAAGCGCAGGGGCTGGCCAAGCTCGCCAAGGACGCCGCGATCCTGGATGAGAATCTGAACGCACCGGAGGCGTTCGAAGGTATCCTGCGCGCGATTGAATTTGGCCAGGAGCGCGCGCTGAAGCAACTTGGGATCCGGGTCCAGTTCGACAAAGAGGTCGAACTCGCCGAACTGAAGCTCGGCCGAACCTTGACTGAGAACGAGAAGGTCCAACTCCGCTACAACGCGGTCATGAAAGCGGGCGCCGAGATTCAAGGCGCGTCGGCGGCGGCTTCTGAAACCGCCGAGTCGCAGTTGAAGAAGCTCGGCCAGGAAATCAGGGACCTACGGAAGGCGATCGGCGCAGAGTTTGTCGAGGAGTACCGCGCCATCATCGCGGCATTGCGCGAGGCGGTGAAGTGGTTGACCGAGAACGTCGATCTGCTGAAGAAACTTGCGCAGGCTGCCGCGTTGGTGGGCGTTGCGTTGGCGACGTACAAGATCGCCACCGGAATCATCGCCATCACGCGGGCTGTGGAGGGACTCACGGCCGCGATGGTAGCGGGACGGCTTGCCACGCTCGGCAATCCCATGGCTCTGCTGATCACAGGCGGTGCGTTGGGCGCTGCCGTCATCCACAAGCAGTACACCGACTTGCAGGAGCAGATGGAGAACCGCTTCAAGGAGATGGAGCAGCAGGCGCTCCGGCAGGATCTCCTGGGCGGGAAGCTCAAGGTCGAGGATCTAAAGAAGCGCGGCATGACGCAGGACCAGATCCGCGAACTGGTGCTGGGCCGGCGACTGCTTCCCGGTGTCGATGGTGGGTTCGAATGGTCTGGGACGGAGTGGGGTCCCAAGGTCACCATCGCGCGCCAGGGCAAGAAAGAGCATATCGACGCGGAAATCGAGCGGCTGAAACGCGCGAAGGAGATCCGTGAGTTTCAGTCCAAGGCTGAGCGGGACGCCATTCAGTCCGCAGCCCAGGCGCGCGCGAAGGCCACGCCTGGCTTTGCCGGCGAGATCGCGGAGATGAACGTCAAGATCCAGAAGTGGACCACAATGGACGACGGCAAGCGCGTCGCGCTGACTGCGAAGGCGTGGAACGCCGTCATCGATGAACTGTCTGCAAAATGGACCGCGTTCAAGGAGAAGTTCCAGAAAGACAACCGCGAGGCCCTCCAAAAGTACCTGGAGGCCGAGGACGAAGCTCGCCAGCGGCGCGTGGAGTGGGAAGCCGAACTGTACCAAAAGCGGCTCCAGTATAACGAGGAGATCGCGCGCCAGAACATGGAGCACGAAAAGGAACTGTTCCAGGTTGAACAGCAGCGCGCGGGCTTCGAGCGGGATGCGCGGCTCCGGACGTTGGAGTCCTTCGATGCGCAGACCATCGAGCAGAAGATCGCGGTAGAGCAGCAGAAGGCGCAGATAGAAATCGACTACGTGGAAAAGGTCCACGAGGTCAAGCAACGGTTGTTCGATCTCGAAACCTCACTGCGCGTAATGGATTACGAACTGGAGATGAAGCGGCTCGGGTACAGTGCTGACGATATCCAGCGACGCATCGCCGAGTACACGCAGCAGCGCGACCAGATCCGGCAGGCGAACCAGGAGGCGACCGACGCCGCCGTTGATGCGGCACGTGAGAATGCCGTCAACCGTACCACCAGCATCATCCGCGACCACAACCGGCAGATCTTTGATTCCCTCAAGCAGCAGGCTGGCGGCGTCTTTGACGCGCTCCTTCAAAAGTCACAGTCCGTGTGGTCGGCCATCGGCAACTCGTTTAAGACTGCGATTCTGACCGCGATCAAGGACGTGGTCACCTCGCGCGTCGCGGCCACACTGATGTACCTGTTCACCGGCCAGCGGGTCACGTTCGCGGGCGCCGGCGCCGGTCCTGGCGGTAGCGGCGCCATCCTGGGCGGGCTTGGCGGAATCCTGGGCGTGGGCGCGATCCCGGTGTTCGGTGGAACCGGCGGTGGCCCGATCCCCGGCGGATCGGCTGGTGGTTGGGGCACGCCGCCATTCATTCCGGCTGGTAGCACTGGCGCAGGCGGCGGAGTCACCCGGGGCGGGCTGTTCAACTGGGGCGGCATGGTCGGCGGTTGGAAGGATGCGCTGGCGCGGTTGGGCAACATCGGGTTCCGGCCGGAGCGGTGGCGCATGGACGAGCTCGGCAATATGACGAAGATCGCCAACGCCCGCGGAATCGGCGGGTGGCAGGGTGGCGCCTTGCTGGCTGGCGGCGGCCTGCTTGCGCTCGAAGGCCTGCGGCGTGGCGGTTGGTCCGGAGTGGGGATGACCACCGCGGGCGGCGCGATGATCGGCGCGAAATTCGGCGAGCCTATCGGTGCGGCGATTGGCGCGATCGCCGGATTCGCAGCGGGCATGGTGCGCCTGTTCATCAAAGGCGCGGAGGACAAGGCGAAGGAGAAAATCAAGACGCTCTACGGTGTCGATATCCAGGACAAGGCGCTTCTGAAGCAGATCGTGGACACTGCCAAATCCGCGTTCGGCGGCAACCTCGACTTGGCGATTCGCTCGCCGCAGATCCGTGACCTGATCCAGTTGTACGCCATGACCACCGGCCAGAACCCCAAGGGGATGCCCCAGAGCGTAACTCCGCTCTCGCTGGTTGAGAGTGGCGGCGGGCTTTACCAGGGGACGCAGTACAGCAATGGCCAACCGCTCACCGGACTCGCGGGACTGCCGTCACTCGACCAGGTCGGCGCCGGTGTGGCCACCAACGCGGGCGGGACCATTGTGATTCCGCTCTCGATCGACTCGCAGACGGTCGGCAACGTGGTGATCCAGAACGGACGTGTGGTAACGCAGGGTGCGATCACGGCCATGAAGAGCAACGCGGGCCGCAGAGAGATGACCGCTCTCCAGTTGGCTCCTGGAACGCTGGTGTCGTAGTGCCGGGCTCGGTGCAGAACGCGGCTCCCGCTACGGTGATGCCGCAGTCCTTGTCGCGCGCGTTCGCGCACGAGCGGGCGTACCCGGTGATCGAGAACGATTACAAGAACGGGGAATCGCAACGCTCTGTGTTGGGCAGCAACAGCCGGAAGCGATGGCGGTTGGCAAAGCGTCTGCCGCCGGTCGCGCTTCAAGCGCTCCGCGATTTCTACGATGCCCGGAACGGGGCGACAGAGGCGTTCTACTTCTACGACCCGTATGAGACGAGCCCGAAGTTTTCGCATGACCCAAGCGGCCAAGCGACGCAGGGCCGCTACATCGTCCGGTTCGACAGCGAGTGGAATCAGTCGTGTGAGCTGGGACGCGCGAGCGTTAACGTCGAACTGATTGAACTGGCATAGGTCACCACAGGAGAAAGCATGCCGTTTTCCGCCTACCTCGACCAGAGGATCCTTGAAAAAGCATTCCTCGGACAGGACTTTTCGATTGCTGCCCGCTGGTGCAGCCTACACACCGCCGACCCCGGCAAGACCGGGGCGAATGAAGCCGCCGGTGGGCCGTACGTCAGACAGTCGGCGGACTCGTACACGCCTGTTGACGATAGCGGGAGCTCAAAGCGTGTCCGGAACACCATCGTCCTTTCCTTCCAAGTTCCAGCGAACTCGTACACGCACATCGGCCTGTGGGATGCACAAAGCGGCGGCAACTTCCTGGGTGGCGGCGCGCTCTCCGCGCCGGCCACGGTGAGCGACGGCGACTTCGTGATCATTCGCGAAAACGATCTCGCGATTTTGCAGGACTGAGGAAACGCACGTGTCCAGCATCCGCACGCAATTTGGGCCGGTCACCAATTTCACGATCACGCTCAACGGGCTCGCCACAGGCGCGGCTCGCAGTTCGGCGAAGATCGAGAACCAAGGCACTCGCTATGTCGATGCGATCTGCCAGTTCAAGATCAAGCCCGCCTCGGGCAGTCTCGGCGACCGGTATGGCGTTTACTTCTTTGCGTGGGGCGCTACCGATGATGCCTCCCCGATCTATCCGGCGGGAGTGACCGGCGTCGACGAGGCGGTTTCGGTCACACTGGAAACGCTCTCTATTCGCGAAATCGGCTCAGTGTATGTCCCAGGATCCGGCATCATCATCAGCCAGCCATTTTCGGTAGCGCAGGCATTCGGCAACGTGCTCCCGCCGGTGTGGGGAGTGCTCGCCGTGAACCGGTGTGGACTGGCGCTCGACGCGACGGACAACATCGCCTTCTGGCGTGGTGTGCAGTTCGAGGTTGTCTGATGCGCTGCCTACCCTTGAATCCGACCTCGGAGACGTTGTTCCCGACTGGCGCGTGCGAACCGCATCCTGACTTCGGCGCGCCACTGGCCAATGGCCTCTATGCGTTGTGGCTGCCAACGCGCGATCCGAGAATGTGGTTCAATCCCTTCCACCTGAATGCCAGGCGCGGCACTATCCCGTTCGAATACTCACCGTCATACTTCCAACGGCGGATGCTGTTCGGCACCGCGCCATCCGGACTGACAGTTCCCACCGGATCAGGAGGTAACGTGCCAACACCATTCGGCGCGGCGCTCGCGTGCAGCAATGAGCAGGTGGGTTGGTCTGGGAGCTCGATGGCTGATGCGCCAGCCTTCATTGGCGATGGAACGGGCAAGACAATCTCGGTCTGCGTGTGGTTCCGCATCAACCGGCTGAACGGCACTGGGTTTCCGACAGTTTGCAGCACGAGCTATACGACCGGCTGGTGGGTGGGATTGCGGACAAGCACCGGCAAGTACAAGTGCATCTTCCGGAACAGCACATCGCCGTACGGGCCCTTCGAGTGGGGCTCCTACGCCGGCGATTTTCGCAAGCTCAATTGCATCTCGTTCGTGCTTCCCATGGACGCCAACGGCACGGCCAGCGTGTACCACAACGGCGTTCTGGTCGTGCAGAGCACGCTTCCGAACGCGGGCTCAGCCTCTGGTAGCGCTTCTGTTTTTCCGCTGTCGTCCTCCACGCCTGGCATGTTCGTCGAGATCTTCGGCGTTGGCTCGTGGACGCGGGCGCTCTACCAGGAAGAGATGCGTCAACTGGTGTCCGGGCCTCGCGTGCTGCTGGCCAAGCGCCAGGCCTTCTGGTACGGGCCGTTGCTTGCATACCGCGATGCGCAGGTGGCCGGCGCCTCCGTTGTCGCCTCAGACCGCCGCGTTGGCAAGCCACGATCCGTGCAGATTCAGGGGAGCTCCAGCCAGATCGCAACGCGATTCATTGGACTCTGCCGCACAGCGCTAATCGCAGGCACATCCAGTTTGATCGCCCACCTGAGGCCCGCTCCATCGCCCTTGCGCACGTGGCTGATCAGGCGTGAGGCGCGCAGGCTGCAAGTTCCCGCGGAGTCGCGCACGTTCGCTGTGCGACCCGAAAAGAGGAGCATCGACGCGTGACGTTTACGAAGGACCCGAACGCGGTCCTCGATTACTCCATCGACTGGACCCGTTGGCTCGACGGCGACACCATAGCCACGAGCGAGTGGATCGTGCCGAGTGGCTTGACCAAGGTCACCGACAGCCGCACCACCAAGACAGCGACGGTGTGGCTGTCCGGCGGCGTGGCGAGCCAGTCGTACACGCTCACAAACCGGATCACGACGACTGGCGGCCGGACCGAAGACCGCTCCTTCATCGTGAAGGTCGAAGAACGCTAACACCCAATTTAACCGAGAAAGGAAACTCCATGAAGCGCGCAATTGTGCTCGTCGTCTTGTGTGTCGCGCTGGCGGTGATGATCGCGGCGCAAAGTGGATCACCGTTGCTCATTCCCGTGTGGACCGGTGCCCGGTATGTCTTCGCGAAGCTCGGCCCAACGCTGGTGCTCAACGGCAATCAACTGGACGTCCTCCTGCCGCCGACTCAGGTTCGCCGCCAAGACGTGCTGCTGGTTCATGACACGGCCGCCGGCGGGTGGAAAGTGCCGGCGGGCGCGAGCAACATTGTCGTCTACGTGAACGGCCTCCGCTACCGGCAGGGCTACGACTACGTGATCACGAGCGGAGTCATCAAGGCACAGTTCGACAACATGATTCCGGAGCACCAGGTCACCTGCGATTTCGACTCGACGGCGACGCCGTGACAAAGAGCGAAGCCGCGCGCCTGAAGCCGTATCTCCACGAGTGTGTTTGCGGGCGCGTGTATGAGTCGCGCTACCGGCGGCGAGTGCTCGAATGCATGCGCTGCCGGCGTCGCCGTTACGCAATCGACGCCAAGAGGCGGCGGGCAGACCCGGCATACGCGGAGCGGTGGCGAGCACTCACCATTGTTGCTCGCGCATGGCGGCACTTCCGGCACATCGCCCTCGAACTGTTTGGACCGGACGCGAATCTCAAGAGCAGCCTCAGCCATATCCCATGAGTAACGACAGAAACCGGCGGCTTGCCGAAGTCGCGAAGATCGCGGTCTGCCTGGAAGCCGAAACAGGCATTCCCGCGCGCTTGCTCATTGCACAGTGGGCCATCGAATCGCGGTGGGGAGCGAAGCCCGTTGGCAATGCCAATTATTTCGGCGTGAAGCGCGCCAAGCGGCACAGCCAGGGCTGCACCGTGGAGACGCGCGAAGTGATCGATGGCAAGGACGTGACGCGCGTGTGCGAATTCGCGGACTACAACTCGCTCGAGGACTCCTGCCGTGATTACGCCTGGCTCATTACTCACGGTGTGCCATACCGCGCCGCCTGGCAGAAGTACCGGGAAACCGGCGATCTTGCGAAATTGATCAAGTCCGTGGCCCGCGTGTACGCGACTGATCCAAATTACGCTCGCCTGGTTTCCCAGATTGCCGCGCAGGCGAACATCGCCGCAGCAATCAAGGCAGTCCATGCCTGACCACATCGGCAACATCGAAGTGCCGGGAATCGTCGCGTCTGGCACGTTCCCCATCGTCTCCGACTACCCGTACGGCCGCGCGCATCGTCCGGACGTGGCCATCCACCAGTTTGGTTCGGGCAACGCGAAGGTCGAGCAGCGGTTCCTGTTGGGCAATGGAGCCAAACACTTCACCGTGCGCCGCCAGTGGATGCACGATTCGCAGCGGATCGCGCTGCGCAACTTCTGGGAGTCGAAGTACGGGCCGTACGGAGCGTTCACCTACAACGCGCCCAACGACGACGGCACCGGCACCACGGCCTATACGTGCCGGTTCGCGAACGAGCCTCTCTCCTGGGAGATGGTCGCGGACTGGGTGTGCAGCGTGGGCGTCACGCTCGTTGAGATCCCGGCGAGCTCGCCGACCTACTCGCCAATCACGACGGTCACCCGGTTCCCGACCCAGGCACTGAAGGATGCACTGCTGCCACAGGTGCAGCGGATGGTCCCGCTCATCAAGATCCAGCCTCTTCAGGCCGGCTACCCGGCCATCTACCTCTCCGACCGTCACTGCACCGTCGGCGCCCAGTTGTACCAGGCGCGCCTGCTCGACTTCGACGGAATTTCGCAGAGCATGAGGAACGAAGCAGATCAGGCCACGTTCACATTCGGCAACGCCGATCGCGTCATGCGGGACCTTGCCAACGACGTGGACATGTTCCGCGCCTCGATTGAGTTCTCGCTCCTGCACGTGGGCACGTCGATCAAGCTCGACCTGTGGAAGGGCGACATCGTCGATTGGTCCTTTGACTCCGGTCCGGAGTTCAAGGTGACCGCCGCGGACGGTCTCTATGAACTGAACCTGCCCTATCCCACGCGCAAAATCTCGCGCACTTGCTGGAAGGTCTTTGATTCGCAGGCTTGCCCCGTATGCCCAATCCGGATCGCTCGATCTGGTCCACTTCCCGAATGCCGATGCTTCGAAGTGCGACAAGGGCTACGAGACCGCCAATGGGTGCCTTGCGCACAGCATGAAGCGCTACTACGGCGGCATTCTCGCCGAACCGCAGGGCGTCCGGATCAAGGACAACTCGACCGGCGTGTGGGGCTTCAACCGGGCCAACATCACCAGCACGTCGTTGGTCGCAGATTCGATTTACGACCAGATCGTCCCCGAAATCTACACCGATGCCGAAATGCCGGTGAACTGCAAGATCGCTGCGGGACGCGACGAGAGCGACTTCTACGAGGCGTTGGGGATCGTCGGCGAAGGACCGATCATTGGGTACACCGCCCCGCATTACGAAGACTTGGACGGCGACGGAACTGCCGAGACCTTCGTGGGCAGCACCCTCGACGGCCAAGCGCACCACGGCTACCCAACGAACAACTACGGCCTGCGCCATTGTCTCGGGACAGATCCGGCTGGCGCGACCGACTTCTTCTCGCTCGATCAGTCCGGTAACACGACCGGCGTCGATTGGCGGAAGGTCTACTCCGGCAACTCGACCTACAAGGACAATTTCGCGGCCGGAACCGCGTTCATTGTGATCCGGCGTTCCGATGCCAAGGGTCTGCAACTCTCGAAGCCTGGCGACCACGCCATGATCGCCAACGTGCTCCAGGGCATGAGCGGATGGGTGTGGACCTCGCCAGGCGTCCGGACGCACGGGCCGGCGCTCACGAATCCGGTGTGGATCGCCGTCAACATGCTGCTCCGCGCGCGGGGCCTCCGTTTGGGCGGCGGTGCGACAACTGAGCAGTTGGACCTCGCCGAGACGCTGTTCGATGTGGACGCCGCCCTTTCCGCCGCCTCGATCTGCAACGAGTCAGTAACGAAGCTCGTCGGTTCGGGTAGCGAGACGCAGTTCAAATTCCGCGGCGTGCTCCAGGAGGAGAAGCCGCTCCGCGACTGGCTCCAGGAAGTGTTGATGAACTGCCTGGGCTATTACACGTTCGCCTTCGCCAAGCTCAAGATCGGCATCCGTGTGAACAGCAGCACTGTCGAGGCGTTCACCGCCGGGAACATCCTGTTCCAGTCGCTCCAGTTGGCCCCGCTGAAGCCGTCCTTCAACCACCTGACCGCCAACTTCGCCGACAAGGATTATCAGTTCGTCAACAACTCAGTCGCGGTCTATGACATCGACTACGCCACACGGATCGGAGCGAATGCCGGCCCGCTCTTCCTCAAGTCGCAAGTGAATCTGTGCGGCACGTTCACAAAGAGCCAAGCGGCGCGGATCATCAGCACGCGGTTGCGCGAGGAATTGGGCGGGATCACCGCAGCGGAGTGGAAAGCCGCACGGTTGATCTCGTTCCGGACCACCGTGCTCGCACTCAACACGGAGCCGGGGATGGTCTGCTCGATGACGCACACAGGCATGCCCAACGGCTCCGGGGAGTTCCGGGTCACTGGATGGAAGCTCAACCGGGATTACTCGATCGACATCCAGGGCCGCACGACGACGGACTCGATGTACGACCTCGTCGATGGTCCCAAGCCAGCCGATGTGGAGGCCTCGCCGGTGCCGGAGGAGATCTTCCACGATACCGGCGTTCCCGGCATCGTTCACGGCACTCCGAAACTGACCGACTATGGCTCCTTCGCCGTCGACGACATCGAGATCGAGCCGGATGCTGCCGGCAACCAGAACATCGCGGGCGCGACCGAGATCACGATGGGGCTGTACTACGTCGACGATCTCGCCACGGACCTCTGGGCCAGTCTCGACACCGGCATCGACGCCACGACCGACCCAGTGACCGTCAACTGCACCGTGAATCCGGACACCTCGCGCGTGTTCCGGGTCGGCGACTTCATCGTTTTCAACGACGAGGCCGCGGACGCGGGCCACTCAGGTCGGCGCTCGTATGAGTGCGCTCAGATCGTGGGGCCTGGCGATACCGGCGACGTGGTTCCGACCGGCTCGATCCAGATCCAGCGTGCCTATGCGGGCGTCGATCCGGGCTACGCGACGTTCGGCACGTTCCGCTGCGCGCATCTCGCCGGCATCCGCTTCTACAAGCTCGACATGAAACTATTCACGATGGCTGTGAAGGTGGGTTTCTTCCGGACGCCGGGACTGCCTCCCAGGGTTGTGGCCACACTTCCCTCGGCCAGCATCGTGGCCGCGCTGGTCGGTGTGGCGAACCACTTCGGCTACGGCCCGTTCACCGTGTTTCCGTTATCGCATCACAACGAGCCCTACATGCTTGGCGACCGAACGTGCTCGGGCGGGGCATACACGTTCCAGATCCAGGGCCCGCTCTCTGCCCAGGAGAACGTGACGATCCCGATGAAGGTCCACGATGCCGCTTCGATCCGCTGCGTATTCGCCTACGTGCAGCAGGGCACGAGCGACGGCCAGAGCGCATACCTGGTGAAATACAGCCGGGACGATGGCGCGACGTGGCAACCGCTGGAGTACATGGGCATCGCGCAAGCGCTGCCCACCGCGTATAAGAACACTTACGACTTTCTGGTGAACAACGAGGGCTACGGAACACCGGAGACGCGCAGGCTGCCTTACAACGACTTCGGCATCATGCTGGCAGATCCGGTGACCGCCAGCGGATCGCCGCAGGCGGTGCAGGTCGCCTCTTATGGCGCGAACCGCCTGGGCTTGGAGATGGGCGAGTTTGTCCATGTGGGGCCTGGTACGGCCAACGAGGAGTATGTGAAGGTCAGTGCCGCCGATCCGGACAACCAGACGTTTACGGCGATCTTCACGAATGACCACGCTGCTGGCGAGAACGTGCGGCCGACCATCTGGCCGACGCCGGTTCTCAACGAGGGCGACAGCATCGCGTTCGATATCCTGGCGGTTGCCAGCCCGGACCCCGGCTCTGATCTGAGCGTCGTTATCCAGACCTAACGACATAAGCCTCTCCATCGAGCCTACGTATATGTACGGTAAAATGCGCACTTGGACTCTGAGATCTCAATAGCCATCAAAAGGATGCCGGGCACTGACGACCTCGCCCTCCCGGCCTACCAGTCCGATAATGCTTCTGGCATGGATGTCCGAGCCGCTGTTCAGTCTCTGGTCCGCCTGGAACCTGGCCAGAGGGCGGTGATTCCGGCCGGTTTTGCGATCGAGGTTCCACGTGGCTACGAAGCCCAACTCCGGCCGCGATCAGGCTTGGCTGCCAAGCACGGAGTGACCGTTCTGAACTCCCCCGGAACGATTGACTCGGACTATCGGGGCGAAGTAGCTGTTGTCGTGATCAATTTGGGGAATGAGGCCTTTGAGATTAGCCGGGGCTTGCGGATCGCGCAGATCGTGATCGCTCCCGTGAGTAGAGTCCAGTGGAATGAAGTGCAAGATCTCTCACCAACCCGACGTGACGCTGGAGGCTTCGGCCATTCGGGAGAGTAAAGCTCATGTCACATCGGCGCCGACCGACACGCAGGCTCTACTCACGGCACTGGTGCGTCAATTCCAAAGGCAGCAGTACCCAGTCAGCGTAAACTTCCGCCAGCTCTTGCCTGCCCTCAATGGTACAGACCGGTACACGCACCTCCTGCATCCATACCCAGCGAAGCTGCTAGTACACATTCCCTACCTGTTCCTGTCAAACGAACTGTTGTCTGTGCCTGGAGATGCGGTACTCGACCCATTTTGCGGATCGGGCACGGTCCTCCTGGAAGCACAGCTGGCGGGCCGCCGTGCTTACGGCGTTGATCCGAACCCCCTCGCCCGATTGATCGCACAGGTGAAGACATCGCCACTCGATAGCGATGCACTGACCAAGACGCTGGAGAATATTCTGGAGCGAGTCGCCGAGGAGCCTTCTGGCTCGTGTCCGGACGTTGTCAATCTTGAACACTGGTTCTATCCTGCCGCTATAAAGCAGCTTCGCTGCCTCGAAGAAGTCGTGAACAGACTGCGGATACCCGAAATTCGCAACTTCTTCATGGCCTGCCTTTCGGTCTGTGTCCGGCGAGTCAGCCTCGCAGATCCACGCCTGTCGGTACCCGTGCGACTTAAGCTCGGGATCTATCCCGAGAATCACCCTTTTCGCGAGCAGTCCGACAAACACCTCCGGCAACTCCGGCGCGTAAACGTTCGCGGCGTTTTTGCTCGCATCGCTCGTATCAATATCGCCCGCATGCACCGTTTCCAGGGCCTCTCAAACTCTCTAGGTTCCGCCGAGATACTCTGTTCCGACGCCCGCAGACTTGTTCATGAGTACTCGCCGAACGGGCAGCACGGAACGCGCTTCGATGCCGGTTCAATTCAACTGATCATCACCTCACCACCGTACCCTGGCGCTCAAAAGTATGTACGAGCATCGTCCCTCAGTCTAGGCTGGTTGCGGTTGTGCCGCGTCGCCGATCTTCGGGGACTGCAGGCCAAGATAATTGGCCGCGAAGAGTTCACGTCCGATGAGTGCAACGAAGTGCTGATCACCGAAATAGCCGAGGCGGACGAAGTCCTCGCCGCTATTCGCGGTCGAAGCCCGATCCGGGCGGCTATCGCGGCAACTTACCTCCGAGAGATGCATGTAGCCATCCGCGAAATGCACCGCGTCCTTCGCGACTCGGGATACGTCGTGTTAGTCGCCGCGAACAACCGCATTTCAGGTATGGAATTTCGGACTGCCGATTTCTTGCGAGCCATGGCAGAACAATGCGGCTTTACAACCGTAGCGATCTTCGTGGATGCGATAAAGTCGAGAGGTCTTATGACGAAGCGAAACAGCACCGCCAGTGTCATTAGCCGGGAAACAGTGCTGATTTTCGCAAAGGGAAAGCTGCCAAAATGGACTCTGTAACCCAGACGCTAATGGCAAAGATCAAGACGCTCAACGAAACTGTCTGGGAGCGTCATGCGTCCGAACCAGCCATAGCCGACTGGCTCGACAATTTTGCTGCCCCTAATCCGCCCGAACCGAGCGAACGTCTGCACGCGCTGTACCTTCTGTCGAACTTTATGTATTTCGGCAACCGGCAAATTCGGGAGCTCCTCAAGCACCTATACCGTGATCTTTACCGCTACCCCATCCTCAGAGACATCCGCAGGGCCAATGCGGATACCCTTGATTCGGACCTCATCGATCCGTTTTTCAAGACCGAACTGGCCAAGACCAGGTTCCTCGGCGTTGGCAACCCCTCGGAGAGTGGCTGCCACCTCCTCTACTATTTCAGGCAAGAGAACGGTCTATCGAAGGACCTCTTCATCCACACTCACGAGCTTTTTAGACGTGAGCCCGGGTCCAACGCCCAGCAGCTTCGCGATCCCGATGTGACTCGTTACGTTTTCATCGATGATTTCTGTGGCTCAGGCAAGCAGGCCTCGCAATACTCCCGGGACCTAGTCGAAGACATTCTCCGCCTCAATCCGAATGCCTCTGTCGCCTATTACGTCCTCTTCGCAACCACCAAGGGCATCACCACTGTCAGATCCGAGACTGCCTTCACCGAGGCCCGCGAGATCTACCAACTTGATCCATCATTTGAGTGTTTCTCTGCTGGCTCTCGCTACTTCCTCCGGCCGGCGGACGGCATTGACAAGCAGTTCTGCCAGGAGATGTGTCAACGCTATGGCGCCCATATGGTAGCACCAGCTCATGTTCTAGGTTTCGACAATTCCCAACTTCTTCTCGGCTTTCATCACAACACACCAGACAACACACTACCGATCATCTGGTACGACGAACCGTCGGACTTCCCTTGGAAACCGATCTTCCGTCGATACCCAAAACTGGAATGGTGATCCGATGAACGACACTTCCGTCAATCCGTTCAACATCACGAAGGCAGTAGACTTCTCTGATCAGGAGATCAACGACTACTGGGTTGACATTCCATCTGGCGCGGGTTTCTCGGACATGGCGAAACCAACTTCACCGATGCCCATGCTGATCCTCGGTGGCAAAGGTAGTGGCAAGACGCACTTGATGCGGTACTTTTCGTACCCGCTTCAGAAGATCCGGTACGGCAACGACGTAGTCGGCGGCATTCAGAGGGACAGGTACATCGGAATCTATCTTCGCTGTGGCGGCCTCAATTCTGCGCGATTCAGGAACAAAGGCCAAAGCGAAGAACTATGGGCAGATGTCTTTGCATACTACATGGAGTTGTGGCTCGCCCAACTCGCGCTTGGGACAATCATCAGTGCCGTCGGGGGAACGCCCGAACTGGAAGACCGGGAGCCGGACGTTGTTGCGACCTTGGCCAGCGTCATCCACTGTGGTGACCGGGCAGCCCCGACAACCCTTTCGGATCTCAATTCGTTGCTACGGGAGTTGCAGAAAGAGCTGGATGGAGCGGTAAACAACTCCGCGATCACGCGTACCCTGCCAGTTCACATCGCGGTGACTCGGGGCGACCTCATTTTTGGCATACCTCGTGTGATTGAGGAGAACTTGCCCTCGCTGCGCGACACCCTGTTTTTATACTTGATCGATGAATTCGAAAACCTCTCGGAAACGCAGCAGAAGTACGTGAATACGCTGTTACGAGAGCGCCAAAGTCCTTGCTCCTTCAAGATTGGGTCCAGGATGTATGGTGTGCGAACCTATAGCACATATAGCGCTGATGAAGAGAACAAAGAGGGATCCGAGTTTGAGATCCTGCGCCTCGACTCGATTCTGCGGGGGAACGAGCACTACCCGGAATTCGCAAAGCGTCTGATCGCAAGGCGCCTTGCCGAATCGAATCGAGTGCCGTCCGCAGCGGGCACCCTTGACCCATGGCGACTTCGCTGGAAGACTGCTTCGAAGAGCCTCCTAAATCGCGATTCGCGGCAACAGAGACGGCATACGTTTTGGACAAGTACCGTGGTCGAGAGCGTCCCTATTTCAAAGCCCTCCGCCAGCACCTTGAGCAAGCCGTAAGGGTCGGTGCTGCGCCAAGCCTGGAGGCGAATGATATTGCCGGAGTAGTCGATCTCCTGCAGTGCCAGGATTTTCCTCTCCTTGAGAAGCTCAATATTTTCCTTTTCTACAAGGAGTGGAGTTCAAAGCGGGATTTGAAGGTTGCCGCGAAGGCAATCTCGGACGAGTGTCGCGCCCACCTCAGCGAGACGGCGGAAGGCGGGCGGTACCAAAGGACGCTTCACCACTTCAAGGCTGACCTATTGGCGCAGCTGTATCGCGAGACCGACCAGCGCCAAAGATATGTTGGATTGAGCACATTCATTGAGATCTCGTCGGGCCTACCGCGGAATCTTCTTATATTACTGAAGCACATCTTCGCGTGGGCGACATTCAATGGTGAGCAGCCATTCCGGGATAGGCCGATCTCCATGCGGTCTCAACAGGCAGGCGTTCTAGAGGCAGCGGAGTGGTTCTATCGAGACGCTCGCATGATCGGAAGAGATGGCCAACTCGTGATGGACAGCGTGAATCGACTTGGGACTCTATTCCGAGGGATTCGGTTCTCAGACAAGCCCTCTGAATGCTCTTGTTCGACCTTTAGTGCCGACGTCACACGGACGACCGAAGCGGCCCGACGCATATTGGATCTCACTGAGAAATGGTCGCTCCTCATCGACGTCGGGGGACAGCGCGACCGCAATACGGAACGCATCGACGCAAAGTATCAGCTAAACCGTATGCTCGCTCCGCGCTGGGATCTCTCCATCTATCGACGAGGAGTCCTAGCTTTGACCGCGGAGGAAGTCAACGCTGTCTTTGATACCGAACATGTTAAAGAGTTCGATAGTTATGCAGACACGCGCATATCGCGTATGAACGCTCCGTTGTTTGGCCAGCGATCTAAGAGTCCGGGTGACCAACCGGAGAACCAGGTGCTGGGCCTGTTCACGGAGCAGGACAATGATTGATTACGCCCTCCTGTACAAGGACGTGCTTCCGGTCGACGCCCAATGGCCTGTAGAGGCTCGGTGGGATGTTTTCGTGTCGGCTTACACAGCCGCTGAACGGGTCAGGCGTATCTACGATATGGCATCCGCACCATCGAAGCATTGGCTCGTCTTCCCTGAGTACGGGTTTGACGACAATCAGGCTCCTGCCGGAGCATTCTCATGCGAGGCTCAAGAGGAAGCCGAGTACATTCAACGGTTCTGGGGCGCCTCGATCGGCGATTTAGCGGGGAGGCGTCTGTGTATTGATATCACTGGCTTTATCCGCCCATATTTACTCTTTTTCGTGAAATGGTTATTTGAGCGCGGCGTGCAACGATTCGATGCACTCTACTCAGAGCCCATAATCTACAGCAAGCCCTCTGTGCCAACATGACTGAGACACCTGGCCCGCCCGCAATTACTGACCTTTCAGGGGGCGGAGAGATGAGACATCATGGTAGGCGATTTGAAGCTCAATGGAGAT